>Ga0209460_1000035_pt1 | contig 270168 bp, 223 predicted proteins | sample EBPBio132013_DNA_FD_185868 | JGI IMG/M metagenome (GOLD analysis project Ga0209460, IMG submission 185868) | Wastewater treatment Type I Accumulibacter community from EBPR Bioreactor in Madison, WI, USA - Reactor 2_5/13/2013_ DNA (SPAdes)... | ecosystem: Engineered > Bioreactor > EBPR >...
CTTCCTCGGGGCGTTGATTGAAATGCATTACCTATCACTATTAGGAATCGGCCATTCTATTGGTTTTAATCCCCTCTTCCTCGGGGCGTTGATTGAAATAGGGCTTTTCATAGAAATGCTCATTGTTGGTCTAGTCTTGTTTTAATCCCCGCTTCCTCGGGGCGTTGATTGAAATTATTCGATGGCGCCGGCACTAGCCGGCACTTCAATATGTTTTAATCCCCTCTTCCTCGGGGCGTTGATTGAAATGGAATGGCATTTCCCTCTCCCATTGCACAACAGTAGTGTTTTAATCCCCTCTTCCTCGGGGCGTTGATTGAAATGCATTACCTATCACTATTAGGAATCGGCCATTCTATTGGTTTTAATCCCCTCTTCCTCGGGGCGTTGATTGAAATCCGATTATGGCGCCAACATCAGCCAGCGATCTTATGGTTTTAATCCCCGCTTCCTCGGGGCGTTGATTGAAATATACGATTGCGTACATTGACTTTCCGGTTGAGCCAAAGTTTTAATCCCCTCTTCCTCGGGGCGTTGATTGAGATATGCCCCGCTACAGCGTTGATATGGCCCCGTTTGGCCAGTTTTAATCCCCTCTTCCTCGGGGCGTTGATTGAGATTATGGCTATTATAGCCGCTGGACCAATCTTCCGCGCGTTTTAATCCCCTCTTCCTCGGGGCGTTGATTGAGATCATCGTAGCTTCAAGCGGCACGATGATCCAGTGGGTTTTAATCCCCTCTTCCTCGGGGCGTTGATTGAGATTTCAATTAATGATCGCAATAAAATCAATGCTGAATGTTTTAATCCCCTCTTCCTCGGGGCGTTGATTGAGATGGACAGGTTCTTCCACCGGTCGATTTTAACGGTTTTGTTTTAATCCCCTCTTCCTCGGGGCGTTGATTGAGATGCCAAAAAATTGATTGCTGGGATATCGTTTATTTGTTTTAATCCCCTCTTCCTCGGGGCGTTGATTGAAATCCCATTGCGGTAGCGCCAGCTAAATAATGTTTCAACCGTTTTAATCCCCTCTTCCTCGGGGCGTTGATTGAAATGGATTTACTAATACTCCAACTAATGGGGTAATGATTTTCGTTTTAATCCCCTCTTCCTCGGGGCGTTGATTGAAATAAAAAACCTTTCAATTTTTTTGCCTTTATGGCCCTTATTGTTTTAATCCCCTCTTCCTCGGGGCGTTGATTGAAATCCACAGTTTACGGGCTACCGATGCCTTACGCATCTATAGTCTGTTTTAATCCCCTCTTCCTCGGGGCGTTGATTGAAATAACTAAACTAACAGGCAAAATCTTCTGGGTCCCAGTAAGTTTTAATCCCCTCTTCCTCGGGGCGTTGATTGAAATGGTTGATGGCGCTCGACCCATTGCGATACGAAACTTGTCTGTTTTAATCCCCTCTTCCTCGGGGCGTTGATTGAAATGACCCTACTATCATGGAGGAAACCTCGTGATCGGATTGGTTTTAATCCCCTCTTCCTCGGGGCGTTGATTGAAATAGCTTCCCCATCGGCAACGACAATGCGGTCACCCTGGTTTTAATCCCCGCTTCCTCGGGGCGTTGATTGAGATCCAATCAGTACAACTAATGTTTGATGGTCAATTCTGTTTTAATCCCCGCTTCCTCGGGGCGTTGATTGAGATGTGCCAGGCAGAGCTATACTCTTAGCAATCATATGGTTTTAATCCCCTCTTCCTCGGGGCGTTGATTGAGATGCCGATTCCAGACAGATTACCTCTTCTGAGTCAACTTCCGTTTTAATCCCCTCTTCCTCGGGGCGTTGATTGAAATAATTCTTTCGCCGCGTGATTGAGGAAGGCAATTGGTTTTAATCCCCGCTTCCTCGGGGCGTTGATTGAAATTCTACTTGGTGCATTACCTAAAAAATAAAAGATTAATGTTTTAATCCCCGCTTCCTCGGGGCGTTGATTGAAATTGAAGCCACCAATGGCGCCCAAATTGAGACTCCTGAGGGTTTTAATCCCCGCTTCCTCGGGGCGTTGATTGAAATGTCGTGTGATCAAAGCCAACGTCTCTGGTGACAGTTTTGTTTTAATCCCCGCTTCCTCGGGGCGTTGATTGAAATTCGAAAAATATGGTCCTGGGACTGTGGCTTCCTTAGCGTTTTAATCCCCTCTTCCTCGGGGCGTTGATTGAAATGAGCTTGGACAAATCGAGCGGGGAGATGTGTTCCATGGTTTTAATCCCCTCTTCCTCGGGGCATTGATTGAGATTGCGCAGCCAGCCAATCAAACTTTGCTGGCTGCGCGTTTTAATCCCCTCTTCCTCGGGGCATTGATTGAGATTTTATGGGAAATGCAATTCGTGGAGATCAATCATTTGCGTTTTAATCCCCTCTTCCTCGGGGCATTGATTGAGATTCATCATGAACAAATACGCACATCGGACAGGCCTATCGCGTTTTAATCCCCTCTTCCTCGGGGCGTTGATTGAAATAATCCAGAATCCCCCGGTTACCAACCAGTGATTCTGGAGTTTTAATCCCCGCTTCCTCGGGGCGTTGATTGAAATAAGCTCTTTCAGTAAAGGAGAAAAAGATGGCCTTTGTGTTTTAATCCCCGCTTCCTCGGGGCGTTGATTGAAATAGCACACGTCGTCGGATTCGGCTTCAGCGGGAACGAGGTTTTAATCCCCGCTTCCTCGGGGCGTTGATTGAAATAGCACACGTCGTCGGATTCGGCTTCAGCGGGAACGAGGTTTTAATCCCCTCTTCCTCGGGGCGTTGATTGAAATGAAAGATAACGACAGCAATGGCGTTCTCTGGAACGAGGTTTTAATCCCCTCTTCCTCGGGGCGTTGATTGAAATAACAGGCAAAACCTTTTGGGTTCCTGTAATCATTCTCGCGTTTTAATCCCCGCTTCCTCGGGGCGTTGATTGAAATCTCTACTTCCGCAAGACTATTGGCAACCTTCCATTGGTTTTAATCCCCGCTTCCTCGGGGCGTTGATTGAAATGGCAAATTAATAATCGAAATCGATACTGCCCTTGAGTTTTAATCCCCTCTTCCTCGGGGCGTTGATTGAAATTCAATTGATTTCCCATTTACTGTTAACCAACATCTTCGTTTTAATCCCCTCTTCCTCGGGGCATTGATTGAGATTCATTAGTAATGACGCAAATTCTTCGAGTAAACCACAAAGTTTTAATCCCCTCTTCCTCGGGGCATTGATTGAGATTGACTGGATGGCGCAGAATTGGCTGCGCTATTCTGGTTTTAATCCCCTCTTCCTCGGGGCATTGATTGAGATTAGCTTCAAGGCGATTTGCGAAAAAAAGCCCACTCTGGGTTTTAATCCCCTCTTCCTCGGGGCGTTGATTGAAATGGCCAGTTCGTGCCAGACATATTTTGTCTGCTATAGGTTTTAATCCCCTCTTCCTCGGGGTGTTGATTGAAATGTTCCTGGACACCCAGGGATCTTTCGAGGTCCTGATGGTTTTAAACCCCTCTTCCTCGGGGCGTTGATTGAAATGTGTCAATATCCATTAGGAGAAGAGCTTTTTCATTTTGTTTTAATCCCCTCTTCCTCGGGGCGTTGATTGAAATGCCTGCTGTTCGCCAAGATCGACGAGGTTGCGCGTGTTTTAATCCCCGCTTCCTCGGGGCGTTGATTGAAATACCTAGGTGTCCACTTTTCGAAAGCAGGCTACACCAGCAGCAGGATGCAAGCGATAACCCATGCCACGGAGTTGTTTCAATTTGTAAGCAAGAAAATTATGGTAAACTAGATATGCCAGATTGATTGACATGTGACCATCCTAAGGATTGACTATGGCCTATTCTAGCAGCGCTGTCAAGCTTCATGCCACGAATGCCCTGCACGTAGTGGCCGTTCGGACGTTGCGCACCCTCGCTCATTATACCGATCAACGCTTGGCGATCGAAACCAATATCAGTTAATCAGGCCACGAGAAGATCTGAGCTTGGGTTATCACCCCATGCCCAAGAACTAAAATCATTTGTCACCCTTAAATCCTCTATACTTCTGGATTGATGAATTAGTATTCTTTGTGTTTCTTTAGGTTCCTCGCGGATGATTACCCCTTGCCGAATCCTAGTTTGAGGCCAGAAATAGTGGCGCTTTAACCACTAAAGGGGATGCTAGGCTAGCTAGTATCCCCTCGCCTAACACTTTTTAATTAGTTAAGTTGATTAACCGCCCAAATTTCAGCATCGGCAGGAGTTTGAAACATACGGGTTGGGCGGCCACTCCCACGGCTAATCGTCATATAGAGATTGCCAGTGATGCGGCTGGTTGCCGATTCGACCACGATCGCTAAGGCTCGCGCGGGGAACTTACCATCGCCGCTAGTGTAAATATGGCGAGCTTCGCGATCGATCGCTTCTAAGGCTCGCATATCGAGAATAACCGCACTATTTGGCCGATTCGCCAAGAACCGTTGCATGACTGCTACATTTTCAGTCGCGTCAGCAGGCGATTCTTGGGCTGCAGGGAGCGAGATGATCCATAAGATCCCACGTGGATCATAGGAGAATTGCGCAGTACGGGTCTGCGCATCAATCTGGCGTGAGTACATTGTCATGCGAAAAGGCTCCGAACTAGGGTTTGTGATGCGAATATGACGGCGAAAACAGGGCCATCAGTTGCAGCATTCGCTGATCACGGGTAGGATAAGCGCGGTTCATTGGTTTGAGGTTGACGATGCCAGATCATAGCGCTGCGGTGCGAGCATTTCACGAGGCGATTGGAATGGAGTTGCCAGAGACCCCCCAACTTCCATCTCTCGCTGTGCAAGCTTTGCGCCAAACATTACTTCAGGAAGAATATACCGAACTCCAAGCGGCGGTTAACGCTGGAGATCTGGTTGCTATTGCTCAAGAAGCCGCTGATTTACTGTATGTTACCTATGGCCTATGCCTCACGTATGGCATTGATTTGAATCCGGTGTTTGCTGAAGTGCATCGGGCAAATTTAGCCAAAACCACTGGCCCGCGCCGAGCCGATGGTAAACAGCTTAAACCCGCCGATTGGCAACCGCCCGATGTTGCAAGCGTGTTGGCTCAACAAGCGCCACCGTCTCGTGATGCCTAAGCTTCAGCAACGATGAACCGTGGTTGATCCTAGCCTGCTTCGTAGCTGGTGATAACCCCTCTGGGCAGGATTCGGGCGCAGGATGTTTGCTCCCACCTTTATCAATCCTTAACTTGCTTGAAGTGGGATATCAACCCCATGATCTGGTATAGCAATGTGGAAAGATCGTTGTATGGCTCAATCACGCCAATTTGATCGGGTATTGGCTTTGCTGCTGCTTGGCCTCAGCTGCTGGACATTATTCTTACCAATGCCAGCCTTATCGAATGCCAACGCTCCGGCGGCGTTGGTTCAGGCGAGCCTTGCCACGCTTGATCAACAGGCTGAGCAACGCCAAATTGCTGTCATTGCTGCTAGTGTGCTTGATGGCGAACGTGGTGATTTCGAGCGCCGTGGCGTGCAATTGGCCCAACTCAGCCCCGAACAACAAGCCCAAGTGCGGCGCGAATTGGCGGCTGATGTTGAATTATTGGCCCAAGCCTCACTGGCGGCTGAGCATGAGCGCCAAGCCTTGCAAGCCTACGATACGGCCTTGATGGGCCAAACCCGCGATTTAGGTGCATTGGCCGAGCAACTGCGCTCAGCCACGTGGCCAATTGTCGAACACCTCAAACTGTATCCACCACCACTCGGAACCCGCAGCGATTGGTTGGCCCCAAGCAGCGACTATTTTCAAACCCGCGCAATTACGATTAGCAACGGCACACTTGAACAAGCAACCCAAGCAGCGATTGAGGTTGGGCGGGCCAGTTATAGCCAACGCCAACTGCGCGAACTTGATCAAACCTATCGCCAAGTGCTTGATCAATATGCCCAAACCTTGCAACAAACAATCACCAGCCAAACTAATGCGCGGCCATGGTGGCGTTGGGTTTTGGCAAGTGGTTTAGCCTTGGGTTTAGCAGGTTTGTTGTGGTGGGTTTTACGCGCTGTATTAGCCAAAGATTGGCTGTTGGTGGTGGCAGGTGTGGCCTTGGCGGCATGGTTTGGCCTGCCATGGTCTGTGGCGGCGGTTGGGTTGCTCGCACTAGTTGGCTTAATTGGCTTGCGCCCAAGTTTAGCTGCTTGTCTGCCGTTGCTCGCGATTCCGCTGTATTATCGCGCTCGCTTGGTTGGTAACTTGAGTTTTCCGCTCAACGAAACCTTGTTTGGCATCAGTGCTGCTGGTTTGCTATTGCATGTGATTTGGCGTTGGTGGCGCGGCCAACGCCCACACTTGGCCTGGCTCAAAACTAGTTGGTATTGGCCAATTGGGGCAATAGCGCTGGGTTTGGTGCTGGCGGCTGGGTTGAGCCTTGGCTCTAGTGGCTTGGTTGAGCCTGCGACAGCCCTACGCGAATTGCGGCGCACGATCATCGAGCCAGCAATTTGGGCTTGTGTGGCCTTGCTATTACTGGCAACTCAGCGAGTTAAAGCGCAAAGTATGCTCTGGAGCTATATTGTCATGGCGGCTTGGATCGCTGGTGATGGCTTGGTGCGTTTTGCCTTGGGCGAAGGCGTTTGGGCCACGACTGGGGTGCCACGCTTGATCGGCCTGTTGCCAAGCTCAACCGCCTTGGGTGTTTACTTGGGTGCTGGTTTGGCTGGTAGTTTAGCCTTGGCTTTGAGTGCCGAATCGGCCCAACAGCGCCAATTGGCGTGGTTACTCAGCCTCCCACTGAGTTTGGGTGTCTTGCTGACCTTTACGCGCGGCGCATGGTTGGGCGTGGCTGGCGCTGTTGCTCTGGTTTTGCTGCTGCAACGACGTTGGCGTTTGTTGCTTGGCGCTGTTGGCTTGGCTGGTGTTGGGCTAGCAGGCTTTGGCTTGATTCAGCCCAGTTTGCTGGCCCGCGTGCTGCGGCTTGGCGAGGGCACTGGCTCGGCTCGCCAAGAGATTTGGGCCTCGGCATGGCGAGCGGTGCAGGATCAACCAGTGCTTGGGTTTGGGCTTGATCAATTTGCCCAGCTTGAGCCAAGTCGTTATGGAATTCCGCAAATTCGTTTTTTGACCTTGGCGCATCCGCATAATTTGCTGCTTGATGTTTGGTTGCAATTGGGTTTGCTTGGTTTGCTGGTAGTTTTGGCTATGCTTGGCTGGCAGATTTGGCGTTGGTGGCGCAGCAAACAGGCTCTAGGCTTGGTTGTGCTGGCAATCTTGGCAGATTTAGTGATTCATGGCATGCTTGACCAAACCATGCTTGGCGGTGATATGATATATCTCTGGTGGAGCTTGCTCCTTATCAGTGTTTGGCGGCCATCCGCAACGGAGGAATCATGAGCGACGGTTTCTTTACTTTGCCTTGTCGAGTTGTCTTACCTGCTGAACAACGCGATCGTTTAGAGCGGCTTTGTCGTGCCCGTTCGATGGAAGTCAGCGATTTGGTCAGCGAGTTGGTGGTGCAATATTTGGATGAAGTTCCCGATTCAGCGCTGGCCGAGCCAATTCCTGAGCCATATGCTCCCTCGCTGAGCGAACAATTGCGCCAAAATGAGCGCGAATTACGTCGTTTGCGCATGCGCCAAAATCAATTGGGCGCTTCGGCTCCTGGTTGGCTCGATAATTATGTGGCCGATGTTGAACGTGAAATTGCGGCATTGCGGCGCAAGTTGGAAGGGTAGGGGTTGGGGATCGGTTGTTGGGGGTTGGGGATTGGTTTTCAATTATGAAGGACACGTAGGCTAATTTCCCAATCTATAAAGCTTGGTGTCCGATCCCCCTGCCCCCGATCCCCAACCCCCATCTAGCAAAGGACTTTCAATGAACATCTTATATCTGTTGCATGATCGGCTACAAATTGCCTTTATGCTCTTTATGATCATTATTGGCGTTTGGGGCTGTTTTCTATTTTTTACTGGGCGTTCGATCACTGGCGATTTTTGGGGCGCTTTGGTGATTGGCGAAGGCCTGGTGATTGTTGAGGCAATTGTCGGAATTTTGCTGTATATCGGCGGTGCTCGCCCACAACGTGATATCTTCCATATTTTGTATGCAGCGGTCGCGCTTATTTCGATTCCGGCAACATTTGCTTTCACGCGAGGCCGTGATAATCGCTTTGAAGCATTAATTTATGGCTTACTGGGTTTCTTCTTGATGGGGATTGCGATTCGTACCCGCACCACAGCCTTATTTGCAATGTGAAAATTGGCAACGAAGCCGTTGAATTGGCTTCGTTGCTGCTCCTCGTTTCGCCCCATTTACCTCATTATGCCGAAGCGCTGTGAATATCTGGGATAACCCAACCATAACTCCGATGCAAACTGGAATCTGGTTGCATCATTATCACCCTAGAGCTTAATCCAGCGGATGATTTGTATCGCCTTTGAGGTTTACACCAGCCCTGACACGCTACTAACACGCAGCTACACTAGTGACTAGGCAAGCGATTTGGTAGGCTAGAACTATCGAAAAAACGTTTACCGAAAGGATGTTCCGATGCGTTCAATCAAACGTCGCCTACTGACCGCCGCCCTATTGTTTGGCATGATTGCTGCTTTTGGCGTGCAGCCAGAGCCACAGCAAAACCCACAAACTATTGAACAACCAAATCCATGGTCGTATTTATAATTCTAGTTTGACATAAAAATCGCCTTGGTGAATCCAAGGCGGTTTTGGTTTAAGTTGGTTGTAAAAGCCTTAGCAATTATCGGGCAAGGTTGGCGGCACATTGAATGGTGGGACTGGCTGTTCAATGCCAATGGTTGTTGGGAAGAAGTCTGTACGTTTTTGATAGAGCCAAGTACGAATAAATTTACCTTGATGGGCATTGCCGCCAAGTACATTCCAATCATAATCAAAGGTAACTGGGCCTAGGCAATAATCAGCAACCCAGGCTGTCCAGCCAGCGACCGCCGATTGATCGACGAATGCTCGGAACGGTGTGCCAAAGGACGAGGTAGTGCCAACAATTGGCTCATTGCTACAACCACTTTGGGTATTCGGGTCAGGGTCGCAGACATCCCAGCCAAATTCGGTGATCATTACCGGGTAAACTTCGGCGGTATCGCCAAACCATGCTTGCCATTTTGCTTCTTGCTCGCCTACTGCAACAGGTGTGCTTGGTCGCAAACGTGTATGTTGCGGATAAATGTGCGCGGTATAAACAATATTCTCTCCCACAAACGGCAGATTTAAGGCTCCACTAGTATCGCGGCTCCAATGAGGAGCGCCAACTAAAATCAAGCTTTCAGGTGAGTATTGATCGATGATCTTAATCCACGGCTGGGCAGTTTTTTTCCAAGTCGCCCAATCGAACGGCTCAATTGGCTCATTGAACAACTCAAATAAAAGATTGGGATGGTTGGGGTAGGCTTGGGCAATGCGCTCCCAAAAAGCGATCGTGGCAGTATTAATATAGGCAGTTCGCGCTGAATCATCCGTCTCAACATAATTTGTAATCCAATGCCAATCGATAATACAGTAGACGTTACGGCTAATACAGTGCTGAATTGCAGGTTGCAAATAAGTACTGAAATAATGGTCGGGGTCGGCCAACCAACCATCGATTGGCAAGCCTTGAGGTTCTGGATAGACCGGCAAACGAACGACCCGTGAATGAAAGGCACTCGAACTGGCTGTGTTAGTGGTAATTCGATCAATCGCTGCGGGAATACCACCATCGCGATATTTGGCCAGATATTCCAAATCGGGGATGGCAAAACCCCGTAGTCTAACCTCACGATTATCGGGGTCGAGAATCTGATTGCCGCTGACATGCAATGATGGCAAGGTAGCGATTGGGCTACTTGCGTTATGTTGGTTGGCATTAGTTGCCAATGGCATGCCAACTAAGAGGAAGAGTAATGTTAAATTCCACCAGCGCCAGCGACGATTTGATTGTTGCATTGCTGCCTCCACATTATTGTATATGGAGGCAGCTTGCCAAAATCGTCATCCTTCGGCTAGTGTAAATAGCGGTCAAATAGAGGTTAGATCAAGGTCAAATCGCCAAAATAAGCCAATTAATCACAATTTAGCGTTCAAATCGAATCTGATCGACGATTATTTCAACATTATTTTGGTCGCCTTGGGTAATCGACCATGAGATAGCTCGAATAGTGGTCAGGTCAAGCTGACTACCAGGCACAAGTGGCAGCATGCTACTAAATGGAATTCGTACATATTGCCAATTGGGCGTTAATGTAAAACTCGCAACATGCTCTTGGATTGACTGATTCGGATCAGTTTGAACTTCTAAGCCAACATGCACATGCTGGCCTGAGCCACGAACCAGAAAACCAATTGCTTGATATTGACTCAAGTCAACCGTTTGATTTGGAGTGGCGCTGAGCGTGCGATAGATTCCGGCATAGCCATCGGGGCCACTAATTGTCCCATGCATTCCTAAACAGCCAACGACCAACTGCTCATTGGGTGATAAATCAGGTATTATGCAGTTTGATATGATTGGAGTTATTACTGAGTTTCCGCCAGCATCGTTATCAGTGTACGATCCCCATTCGCCCTCACTCCAAGGCTCTAAAACGCTTGGGCGTAAAATCCACCATACCCCAAATCCGATACCCAAAAGAAGCATTAAATTGAGGCCAATCAAGCCAAACCGCCATGATCTGGTGCTAACAGGCTTGGCTGGAAGTGGTTGAGCATGGTGATTGGTTTCAGTCGGCAATTCGGTAATTTGCTCGGCGGCTTCAATGCGGGCTGATTCATCAGTTGGTAACGTGCTGGTTAAAGGTTGAAGACTGGACGCACGGAGTTGTTGAATAATCTCGTGACGTGCTGCCCACGCTTCGACCAACGGTTGCAGTTCGCGATAGGCTGCTGATAATTCGACACTGGCTAGCCGTTCGAGTGTAGTTGACGAAACTTTCGCAGCATTAAAAAACTCTAACGTGCTAGAATAGCTTAAATCAAGCACAGCTACAACCACAATGGCCCGTTCCCACTCGCGAATTGAGCGACCTCGCCCAAGCAACCATCCTTTAATTGTATCTTCGGGAATGCTGGTTAATTCGGCTAAACGACGTGGTGAAAGTTGGCGTTGGCGTAAGAGGGTTGTGAGTAGTTCGGCCAATGCTCCTATGGATTTTTGATCAACAGCCATGGCGATAATTAACTCTGCTAAATTATTGGTCTTGGGCTATACGTAGCTTGCAGTGTAATGTTGCCCTATCAAATGCCATCATACCATAGCCCTCTCGCCAGCTAGCGTATCAATTGAGTTTAATCAATTGATACGCGTCGTCTATGGTTTTTCGGGGAAAACGATTGGAGCCGTCAATGGCTCGGCTTTAAGCCAAGCGTCAAGCGCTTTTGCGCTAAAGTCGATCTCACCAAGTTCTCGTTGCTGCTGCTGTACTTGGATGTTTCCGTTTTGAGCATGAATGATGACTAGATTACCTGTTTCGGGAAGAGGATAATTGGTCTCATTGATAATTAACTCGGTTGGCTGATTATCAAGAGCTGTAATTTGCCACGTAACTAGCGTTCCATCGTCGAAGACGATTCGACACTGATTTATGGCCTTGGTGCTCTTGAGCTCAGTGCTTGATGCGCAGTTTTCCTTCTCGTAAGCTCCGTTATAAACCATCAGCACCCGCGTCCCAGCCTCCCACGCCAGAAAATTATAGCCACTAGTGTTGGTGATTGCGGCGAGCGATTCGCCAGCTGCATAGCTTGTTTTTTGTGGGCTACCACAACCAATTAATAGCAAAACTCCAGCCAACCCTGCGCCAACCCACTTCCAAAGCACTTGTTTGTGTTGCATGCCAAACCTCCAAACATTACCATTCAGCATTGCTTTAGACGTTGTAGGTTGGAGATGGGTTACAATAGCTTGCAGGGTCGTTGATACGTGAGGAAGCAATATGGCACACCCGATTCTAGTGCTTGGTAATGTTCGATCAGGTCGCCATAGCCTGATTCAGGCCTTAATTCAAGCAAACCAACCTGCTGAGCAACCCGTTGTGCTTAGCTATGAGCCAAATAATCGAACCCGTGCCCAGTTTGGTTTTGAGGGGCATACGATCACGTTTGAATGGATAACCAACTATGCCCTTGAGCTTGAGGATGAACTTGAAGCCTTGGTGCAACGCCCGTGCGTTGGAGTTATTTATTGCATCGAGCCAGGCCATGATCGTGATCATTGGTTGATGGTTCCCCCAATGAGCCAAGCTCGCCAGTTAGTCGAATTTGTTAAATCTTTTTGGCGAGCTAATAAAGCTTGGGATACGTTGCCATGGTTGTGGGTACTCACAAAATCTGATCTTGCTAGCGCCATTGATGGCCAAAATTGATCCATATGGACGACCACAGCAGCCTATTTGCTGTTCGGCCTTCGATGCGCACAGTTAAAAATCGCCTAGAAAATAATAATCTGACAATCGATATTTTAGGGTTTTATGCCAAACGTGCTAAACTATTGGCAGCATTTTCAGTGTTTCGAGAACAAAAAGCTCGATTAAACTATTTGAAAGATGCTGAATTAATCAACCAAGCGCAAATGTTTGCCCGAATCAATATTCACTACGATTTCTGGCAGAGCTGCCGCCTATGGAAACCAATTATGCAGCTTTATCATAAACTCGTACATTTGGCAGAGTATGGCTTTGTCGATCCAAAAATGCATAAAAAGCTCAAAAACATCAACATTATAACGAACCGATTTGGGAATCAAAATGGGCCGAAAAACTAGTTAAACTAGTTGATTCAATAACCTATAGTGATATTATTTTTTGCTGACTGGATATGGAGAAACTAGCAGCAAGTTATGAAATGCATTGCCGTCATTGGTTCTTGCCAACATTTTCAGGATAGATAATATTTAAAAGCTACTTTAATTTGCATATGCTAATTTATTGATTTTTATTACTGATTGAATATATTCGACCGAACATTTAACGCTTGCTCTTTCTATGATTATAGCTAAGTTGCATCGATACTAAAACAAAACGAACCATGGTTTCCCATGGCTCGCTTGATTGCTGGAATTTACCAATTAATAGTCAAATGAGGAGTTAGGGAATCTGAGTGCCTGGAGGAACGTCGCTATCATCGCAGCTTGTGCCCGAATAGCCGTTGATCACAATACAACCAACAACATCTTCAATTTCAGCAGCTTCTTCTTCAAGGTAGGTCAGGCCGAAGATTACCGGCAGTTCTTCAGTTTTGATGTTCTTTAATTCCATGAACGTACTCCTTTACACACATTAGTTAACGCTTCAGCTCAATTAATTAGGGAATCAGATATCCATCGTCGCTATCGTCGCAGCTTGTGCCCGAGAAGCCATTAATGACGATACAACCAACAATATCTTCAATTTCGGCAGCTTCTTCTTCAAGGTAGGTCAGGCCGAAAATTGTTGGCAGTTCTTCGATTTTGGTGTTCTCGAATTCCATGAATTGGACTCCTTTACACAATAGCTAAAAATAAACCGACAGCAAACGCAACGTATTAAGGAATCTGATAGCCTTGATCGCTGTCATCACAGCTGGTGCCGGAATAGCCATCGATTGGCATAATACAGCCAACGACATCATCAATTTCGGCAGCTTCTTCTTCAAGGTAAGTCAGGCCGAAGATTACTGGCAGTTCTTCGATTTTGGTGTTCTCGAATTCCATTAAGCTCACTCCTTTACACACAACCAACTTGAATGCTGATAACCCACAAGATTAAGGAATTTGGGTGCCTGGAGGCATATCGCTGTCATCGCAGCCCGTGCCCGAGTAGCCATCAACGACAAAACAACCAACGACATCATCAATTTCGGCAGCTTCTTCTTCAAGATAGGTCAGGCCGAAAATCATTGGGGCTTCATTGATTTGGGTGGTTTCAAATTCCATGAAGGTCACTCCTTATGCACACAATTATTGCTAGCGGAAAGAATTGCGATTGAACTAGGGAATTGCGTCAACGTCGTCGCAGCTGGTGCCCGAATAGCCATCGATTGGCAGCAAACAGCCAACGATATCTTCGATTTCAGCAGCTTCTTCTTCAAGATAGGTCAGGCCGAAAATAACTGGCAGTTCTTCGATTTTGGTGTTCTCGAATTCCATGAATGGTGCTCCTTTAGAAAAATTAGCCACAAGCATCTATGCAAGCGTAACTAGGGAATCATTTCGCCTGGATTTCCGCCATCGGAATCATCGCAACCGGTAACGGTATAGCCTTCACTGCCGATTGGCATCAAACAGCCAACGACATCTTGAATTTCAGCAGCTTCTTCTTCGAGGTAGGTCAGACCAAAAATAATGACATCTTCGGTTTTTTCTACCAGCATTGTGTGATCACGCATTGTTGATCCTCCTCTAAGGTTATTCGATTAATCGTTGAACAATAGATTCTTGTTCAATTCCAGCAATGAGCATGATTATAGAAATATTTTTGCATATGTCAAGATTAATTTATATATTTTTGTGATTTTATAACGATATTTACTTTTATTAAATTACTTCTATTATTAAATGATTATATCCAAAAATAGCTTAATTGATTGATCATTGCTACTTATTGGTAGTGATAGAATTTAATTGTTCATTTAAGTAAAGTACTCTTAAGTTTACACACTATCAGGCTTTATTAGTGATAGCATGTTAAAATCTACACACTCCTTACTTGATGATATTCGACCGATAGCAATCCTAGCCATGTTCAACCTGCCTGCTACCTTCGACTCAAGGTAGCAGGCTTCGCAGTCTCTTTTTAGGCCGCGAGTTGGTTCAAATGGGTTTCGGGCATGGCAATTGGCTCAGGTGTTGGCTTAGTGATCTGGCCTTTGATCAAGTTGTAATAATGGCCAGCTTGGGCTACAAGTTGGTCATGGCTGCCCGATTCGATGATCTCGCCATTTTCCATCACCAAAATGCGGTCGGCCCGTAAAATGGTGCTCAGACGGTGGGCAATCACCACGGTGGTGCGACCGGCCCGATTATCTTCGAGGGCTTGTAAAAACCCTTGTTCGGTGGCGCTATCCAAGTTGCTGGTGGCTTCATCGAGAATTAAAATTGGTGCATTTTTGAGCAATGCGCGGGCAAGCGTTATGCGTTGGCCTTGACCAGATGAGAAATTATCGCCACCACGCGCTACTTGCGACTCATAGCCATACATTTGGCCTGAAATAAATTCGTCGGCTTGAGCAATTTTGGCCGCATTGCGAATTAATTCTAGATCGGTATCGCGCATCAGGGTGATGTTATCGCGAATTGATTGTTGCAGCAGCCGCGTATTTTGAAAGACGGCACTAATCGAGCGTCGTAATTCATCAGGGTCGATATTGCGCGTGCTAATACCATCAATTAATACATCGCCGTGGGTTGGGAGATAAAAACCTGCGATCAAGTTAGCTAATGAGGTCTTACCTGAGCCAGTTTCACCAACGATTGCTACAGTTTCGCCAGGCTTGATTTCAAAATTGAGCTTTTTCAGCACCATTTTGTTGCGCATATAGGCAAAATGCACATCATTGAACTTAATTTCGCCTTTGACTTCAGCCAATGCGATTGGTTCGCTGGTTCGTGAAGCTTCATCTGGTAAGGTTGTAATTTCATCCATCCGTTCAATGCCTAATAACGCTGTGCGTAGATTAAGAATTGTGGCGGGTAAACGCTGGATTGGTTGGAGATAAAATGCGACCATCCCAAACAAAACAACTAACTCGCCTGGAGTCATACGCCCAGCAAATACTTGGCTGCTGCCATACCATAAAATTGAGGCAGTAATTAATGAGGTTGCTAAGACGCTCCATGCACTGGGTAACGCGATATTAACGCGGCTATCCATACGAGATTTTGTGAAATTAGCTAATTTTTCGTTGAGTAAGGCTTTATATTCGGCCTCAGCTCCGAAAACCTTAATTGTTCGTACACAATCAAATACATCGACCATCTGCGAAGTGAATTCTTCCATTCGAATAATCGAGGCTAATTGAGCGTTATACACCCGATCATTCAACGCAAATAAAACAAACCAAACAAGTGGTAAAGCAGCAGCGGCAATTAATGCAGCAATTGGATTGTAGAATGCAATAATCCCTAATGCAGTCAGAAACATTGCTACATCGGCCAAAATTGTGATTAATCCTTCGGAAAGTGCTAATTGCACGCCATCGGCTTGGGTAACCCGCAACACCAGGCCAGGGATACAACGAACATCAAATACTTTCATTGGTAGGCGTAACAGACGATCAATATACTGAGCTGAATAGGCTTGATGGACATGCTGCCCAACCTTGGCACTAAGCCATAAGCGCCCAAATTGGAGCGCTGATTGAAAGACACTGACTAAAATTAACCCTAGGCCTAAAGCGAAAAGCAGCGCTTGATCCTGATTTGGGATAATCGAGTCGATCAAGATTTGCATAAAAAACGAGGTTACCCAGCCTAACGAGGTTGCTAGTAAGGCGAAGAAGAGCACAATTCCTAAAATGAGTTTGTGCTGGCGGGCGAGCTGCAACAGCGTTTTGAACGGTTTAACATCCATATCGCGAGGTTTGAGTGCTGCGGTGGGCTTAAATTCAACTAAATAGCCGCTCCACATGGCCTCAAATTCATCTTTGCTGAGGGTGCGCAAGCCACGACTGGGATCAAGCACAATCACTGAGGTTGGCGACCATTTGTGAATCACAACATAATGGCCTTCGCCACCCTTGAGGTGAGCAATCGCTGGCAATTGCACATGTTGCAAGGCGCTATAAATCGCTTGAGCAGGCCGTGATTCAAGCCCGATTGCTCGACCACCATCACGCAAGCCTGCCAAACTTGTACCATTGCGATCGGCTCCAACCAAAGCTCGTGCTTGCTCCAAGGTAATTCGATGCTTGTAGAAATGCGCTACTGAGGCAAAGACTGAAGGGCCGCAATCGCGTCCTTCTGAAGCACGAATCCATGGTAAGCGGCGGTAAATTAACGTCTTACTGAGCATTAACAGCCTCCTGAGCCAACGGAATTGGATAATCAATGCTGGCAGCTTGTAACATTGCTGCAAAATGTTCATAAATTGGCATGCCCGTCAGGCGATCAATCCAATCGAATTGGCCATTGGGATTGATTTCGAGGAAAATATGCTCGCCTTCGGGGGTGACAATCATATCGATGCTGCCAAACACCAGCTGGAGCCGATCCATATAGGTGCGAACTTTGGCGGCCAAATCGTCGGGTAATGCATAGATTTGATGTGGAGTGTTGGGAATATCGTAGCGTCGCCAGTCTTCGCGAGCACGTTCGCTGCTTTGTGAATGAATTGCACAACTAAAAATTTCGCGGCCAACGACGACAATTCGTAATTCAAAGGCTTTTTCAACGTAGGGTTGGAAAATACCAGGGGTCGGAATCGCATTTTGAGCATTAGTAAAGTGTTGCTTAGAAACCCGATTAGTCAATAATTTGGCAATTTTGCTTGGTTCTTCATCTTTTGGTGGAATCATCTTGAAGAATGGACGGAATGGCTTATAAATAATTGATTCAGCATGTTGCTCATAAAAATCTTGGGCATATGGCAGATGCGCTGTAAATAATGTATCTGGAATTTTAAAGCCAACATCAGCGGCTGTCCATAATTGGCCGCATTTTTCTTCGAATGCTTCATGAAACGGTGGTGGATTGACGCAGAAAATATTATGACATTTGAGGGCTAAAACAATACCTTTATATAATGCGCCCCATTCATTGGAAAAGAAATTCCATTCATCGGCTTGTTTAACTAGTTGCTGATAGCGCTCAAGCAGTGGCTCTGGCCGCCAGCTGCGCCAAATCCATGCGGCACTAACATCGGTAGCAAAGTTTATTTCGCGCTCAGCTAAGCGTAAAATTGCTTGAGCTTGACCATCGGCGCTCTGATTGATCCGTAATGAGGCATTTTGTTCCATAACCTCTTGGCTTAAGACCACAACCTCTTGACCTTGGGCTTCTAAAAGCTCACGGACACTAACCACAGTCGTATCGGTTAAAAGTTTGGTGATGATTAAGATCACTGATGACTCCTTCCTAAATTGTAGCGCCACATGAATTTTTTGAGAGAATGCAGTATTTTGGGTATAGCAAAGCTTCGTTAAGCTGGCTGCTGGAACTTAATTTAGCTTATGGCTAAATTTTGGCCAAACTTAACTACTCTGCATACCCATTGAGCATGCAGTTCAAGCTATTGCAATGAATAGCTACAAATAACGTTAATCAAGCTTTGATTAACGCCTTAAACGATCAGTAATGACTTGATTAAATGCATCTGAACGAATGCCAATTCAGATAATTTAACGAGACACCTAGCCGAACATCCATCCGATTTATTGATTAAGGGTTGTGTGATTTGGCAAGATTTGCCAAGGGTTTACTGCTCGATTTAGGAATGTGGATGAGGGAGCGCTGACTGATTCCTAAATATATCGATCAGGTGATTTTTCGCTTGTGACAACCAAATATCGCTTTTGGCAAAGCAAATGCAACTTATGGAAGTGCCCACAAGGTTACGATGGTTTATTTGCCACAATTGAGTTGGGATTACCGTGTAGGGGACTAGGAAGTAGGTAGGACTACGGTATGGGGGGCATCATAACAAGAACTTGTAATAATGTCAACTTTTTATCAAAAAAACGACATATCCTAATAGTAGAGCAGGTTTTTAATCTTTTTTTAGCTACTTTAAGGAACTTTGGTAAATAAAGCATTAAAAAATGGTTACTTAAACCGATCAATCATGAATATTAAGCTATTTATCATGAGGCTAGCTGGTTAAGCTACCAACGTTAATCTATTTTGGTCGCGCTGATGGTGGCTAAAAACCTGATCATGGCCGCCAAAGTTCGGTGCTATGCGAATTTTTACATATGCGGTAGACTAGGGTTACGCAATGTCGCGCCGATCATTGTTTTGCAAACGTAGGGTATCGCTATGCCGATGACCAATCAATCTCTTGCCGCCCGCCGTTCATCTGCCGCTGCCAAATCAACTGCTCAAAACCCCATGCGCCTTCTATTAACCTTATATCGTGAGGATTGGGGCAAATTAGCGCTGGCTAGCCTGATTTATATTGTCAAACATAGTCCAGTTTGGATTATGCCGCTGATTACTGCCGACATTATTAATATTATTGCCAGTCAAGGCCAGATCGGGCTTGGACGTTTATGGTTTGATGGATTTTTATTGTTAATTGTGTTATTGCAAAATGTTCCAACTCAGTATGTGTATATTCGCTTGCTGAGTCGCGCAATTCGGCGTATGGAAAGCAAATTGCGTTCGATGTTGGCTCAGCAGTTGCAATTAATTTCAATTGGTTTTTACAATCAACGTAGCAGCGGAGTGTTGCAGGCCAAGGTGCTGCGCGATGTGGAAATTATCGAGCAATTAACCCGCAATGTGTTTCAGAGTTTCCCTGCGGCAATTTTAAATTTGCTAGCAGCAATTATTGTGGTGGCTTTTCGTTCGCCATGGTTTTTAGTCTTTTTTGTAGCAACCGTGCCGCTCGCAGCAATTGTGTTGCGCACCACCCGTAATCCAATTCAATCGAGCAATAGCGCTTTTCGCCATCAAGTTGAGCGTTTGGCGGCACGCTTGAGCGAAATGATTCAGCTCATTCCAATCACTCGTGCTCATGCTGCCGAAGAAGAAGAAATGCGCAAACTTGATCGGCGCTTGGTGCAATTTCAACATGCTGGGTTACGTCTCGATGCGGTCAATTCGCTGTTTGGGGCGGCTTCATGGGTCAGCTTCAACTTGTTCAATGGCTTGTGTTTAGTTGTTGCTGCTTGGGCTTGCTACACCCAATTTTTGCCCTTGGCTGTGGGCGATGTGGTTTTGATGACCAGCTATTTCTCAATTTTGACTGGCGCAGTGATGGAATTAGCCAACCTTGCACCCCAAATTAGCAAAGGCTTGGAATCGGTCCAATCGGTCAGCGAAATTCTGGATAACGATGATATTGAGGATAACGAAGGCAAACAACGCCTCAATCAAGTCGCTGGGCATTTTCAATTTAACAATGTGCATTTCAGCTACCCTGATACCCAACGTTCATCGCTCTACGATCTGACGTTGGAAGTGCAGCCAGGCGAAACAATTGCCTTCGTTGGGCCGTCGGGTTCGGGTAAATCGACCTTGCTTAATTTGGTAATTGGCTTTTTGCAACCCAGCGCTGGCAGCATTTTGCTTGATGGCCATGATCTACAAACAATTGATTTGCGCAGCTATCGCCGCCATATCTCGGTCGTTTCGCAAGAAACCTTGCTCTTCGATGGTTCGGTGCGCGACAATATTTGTTATGGTTTGAATGATGTGAGTGAAGCGACGATTGAGCAAGCCTTGCGCGATGCCAATGCCTTGGAGTTTGTGCTCGACATGCCCGATGGCCTCGATACAATCATTGGCGAGCGTGGCACGCGGCTTTCGGGTGGGCAACGTCAGCGCTTGGCAATTGCACGGGCCTTGATTCGTAACCCACGGGTTTTGATTTTGGATGAAGCAACGTCGGCGCTCGATAGCATCTCGGAAGGCTTAATTCAAGAGGCCTTAGAACGCTTGATGCAAGGCCGCACTACCTTCGTGGTGGCTCACCGCCTTTCGACCGTGCGTAACGCTGATCGGATTGTCGTGATTGAGCATGGCCAAATTGTTGAGGTTGGCAGCCATCAAGCCTTAATTGCGCAACACGGAGCCTACGCCCAGTTGCAAGCCTTGCAAGCCTAAAAAATCGCCCTGCGCCCCGTAATTAAACCAATTGCGGGGCGCACATATTAAATGAGGGAAGGATTATGAGTGAACATTTTCCCCAGATTGAAGATTGGCCATTAGTTTTGGCAACGGCTCGCGATCAACAATGGACAGGTTTATCGCTAAATTTTTGTCCGTTAGGCTCAAGCCCTGAGCTTCAAGCAATGTTGGGCCAATGTCATAGCTTACGCATACTTAGCTTGATTGAGTGTGAGTTAACCGAAGTTCCTAGCGCATTGCGCCAGCTACCGCTCAATATTCTGACTCTCATGTACAATGATTTGCGCCAATTGCCCGATTGGTTGATTGAATTGCCGCTTGTTCAATTATCACTTGCTGGTTGCCCAAACGTCCAACTACCAGCCAATTTTGACCAAAGCTCAATTGAATTCCTTGATCTAAGTTCCAATGAACTGACTGAGTTGCCAGCGGTCGTTAGCCGCATGCCGAAACTCAAACAACTTTCGCTAGGCAGTAATCATTTTCAGAGTATTCCCCGCCTGATTGCCGATACTACCATCGAATACCTTGATCTGTCTGAAAGCCCAATTCGCGATTTTAGCCTGTTGCCTGCTACCCGCTTACGTGGTTTGAATCTTTGTGAGAGTGAACTTACAACATTCCCGATTGAGTTGTTGAATCATCCATTGGAATCGCTGGATTTCTCGCAACATAAGCAGTTGCATATCCCACCATGGTTCGCAGAACTAAGCAGTCTTCGTGATTTGAATTTGTTTTACAGCGATTGTGCTGGGCGTGAGTTATATTTGCCTCCCAATCTTGCGGCAGTTTCGCTGCGTCATTGCAACATAAGTTCTATTCCCCAGTCCATTCAAGCTAACCCACAAGTACGCTGGCTCGATCTTAGTGGAAACAACTTTGCCAATGCTGAATTGGTGGTCAATGGCCCATGCGAATTTATCAACTTATCAGAATCTCGCTTAGATGCGCTAACGTTAACTGATCAAGCGCTCTCAAGCCTCAAAAGCCTTGATCTGCAAATGGCAAACGTTAAGCAGGTTGGGAATTTAGAGAAGTGTCGAAATTTAGACTGGTTGCGTTGCAAGGATTTCCATTTACTGGCAATGCCCACTACGCCTGAATGGCTCAAGAGTTTACGCTATCTCTGGCTCGATGGTGACTTTTCTAACCAATATATTCCGACATGGTTTTGGCAGCTTGAGCAATTGCAAGGACTTGATTTGCAATCGCCGGATTGGACGTTGCTTGACGAGCGGATTGGTCAATTGCGCGAACTCCAAGATTTGTCAATTTACAATACACGGCTTGAGCATGTTCCGCGCAGTCTATTGCAATTAACCAAGTTGCATTCGCTGCATCTGCATCTTGAAGATCCAAGCCATCTTAGTTGGCTAGCAAGCTTACCAGCATTACGGGAGCTGAAATCGTATCCTTATGGTCAAAAACCACCATTGGCGATTCAAGCACGAGCTGCCGAAGCCAAATTTCGCTCTTGTCACCATATTATAGAGCGTGAAGATGATGAATTATATCCGCATGGCAATTTAGATTGGCTTGATCGCCATTTTCCACAAACTGATCGTTAAAAACCAACAGCGTAGCGACCCTAAACCCTTTAGGATGGCTACGCTATATGTTTCCACATCGGTGGAGTGTGTTCTTTCTGATTTCGTTGAAAGAACCCCTATTCATCGCTCAATTGTTAGTATAAAGCCCCCAAATGGATGTATATTGTACATTTGGGGGGATTAATTGCTGAGAAAAAGCCCGAACGCCACTAAAATATGCTCAATTGTTGCCTCAAGTTTGCGCCGACCAATCGCCTCTTGAGCCGCAATGCGCTCTTGCGAAACGCCTTGCAAAATCCGATTGAGAATTTTTAGCTCGAAAGTCGAGAGTTGTTGATTGGTGAGAAAATCACGGATTGAACGTTGAAGCTGCATCAAGCCACCCGCTCGCTCTAGAATCTGCTCACGTTGTTGTTGCAAATGGCGTGGGCAATAGATCGAATTGGTGAGGTGGCTCAACAGCACTCGTAGTTCATCCAATGACCAATCGGTGCTTGCGCTTGGTGCTGCTTGATTTTGATACGCCGCAATCACCGTGTGCATAATATCCAAATGTTGTTTTCGAATAATCTCACAGGCAATTTGATCAACGCCGTCGATTGCTGGCGGCGTTGGATTATTTAAACTTTGCTGTAAACGCTGAAAATGTTCAGGCCGCAAAGGCTTTTCAAACAATTGATAACAGCCAGCAATTTTTGCTTCCCACTCGCGATGCAAGGTTTTATCGGTCGTCATCCCAAAAATTGGCGCTTGCTGTAGGCGCTGTTCGTGCATGGCATGGCTTAGCCAGGTTGCTAAAACTGAGCCTTCTAAATTGCGATACGCTGGATCAGGCATTTTCATATCGAGCATAATTACGCAATTGAGCGGCGGTTGCTCACGATCGAGCATGCTGACACAATATTGCCACATTGCAAAGAGACTTTTGAGCCAAACAACCTGCCAGCCACAGCGTTGGGCAATTACCTGCACAATCGTGGCATCAGTCTGGGCATCCTCAGCCAGCAGCAGAATTGGCTCGGCATTATCCAACATAACGGTTAAATCTCCCAGACAGCTTCACCAGCCAAAATCCGCTGGATTTGTAATGGAAAACGTTTGGTATTAATTGGTTTACCGATCATACCATCAAAGCCAACTTGTTGGTATAAGACAACCCGCTGCGGCACAACATCGGCTGTCCAAGCAATAATTTTGGTTTTTGGCAATAATTCACGCAGCTCTTGATAGAGTTTGATGCCACTCTCCTTGGGCATGTGAATATCCAACAATAAAAGGTCGAAGCCAATTCTGGGTTGTTCGCTGTGCCATGTAAAGAAACTCTGGCCTGAACGCCAGCCACCTTGATAATGGGCATGCAGTTGATGAATTAGACAAACCCGTGCAATTTCTAGATTTTGCGGGTTATCTTCAATCACCCCTGCTGAGATTTGGGTTGTTGTGGTAAGCATGCTTTCTCCTAAAACGTGAGTTCTCCTATCGGCTAGGGCTGTGATGCGAGCTGTTGCTGCTGTTGGGCTTGCGTAAGGGTTTGGTCTAGCAACGAATCCAATGGTTGGGGCCATGGACGGCTGATATGCGGCCAACTTTCCAAGCCAAGGCTATAATCATTGGTGGGAGCCACGATCAAAATCGCCTGATCGGGATTGATCGCTAAGATTGCGTCGATCAAGCTATGAGCGCTGACAAAGGCCAACGTTGCATCCAACACCACGATCACTGGGTGTTCCTGTTGATAGATCGCTAGCGCCTCGCGACTATCCAAACAACTGACGATGCTCCACGTGGTCGCCTGGAGTTGCTGGCCAAATTCAGCAACCGTGTTGGGATTATCATCAACCACCAAGATGGCGTGATCGCTTGTTGATTTGACATACTTTTTATGACGTTGCTCCCACGCCGCTTTGGTGGGCAGACACACCTGAAATTGGGTTCCTTGGCCCAGCTCGCTTTCGACGGTAATGTCGCCGCCATGCAAATCGACGAGTTGTTTGGTGATACTCATGCCTAAGCCAGTTCCCTCGTATTCGCGGTCGTCGGCGCTTTGAATTTGGCGAAACGATTCCCAGATAAATTGCTGTTGTTCCAGCGCAATCCCAATCCCTGTATCGTGTACACTAATATTGACCGTTGTTGCTGAAAATTCCAGTGCCACGCGAATCTGACCAGTTTCGGTAAATTTGATTGCATTCGACAGCAAATTTAGGACGATTTGTTTAATCGCTTTACTATCAGCCCATGCCAAACCAGCGCCATCGGCATGATGATAGGCAACCTGTAAGCCCTTTGATTCGGCTAACGGTCGCACAGTTTCCAAAACTTCTTGGGCGATATCACCACAATCGACTTGGCCGAATTGCAATTCGACGCGGCCAGCCTCGATCTTCGAGAGATCTAAAATGTCGTTAATCAGGTGGAGGAGATGTTCGCCAGCACCACGCACTTGATCTTGGTAGCTTTTTTGTTGGCTGTTGAGTGGCCCGAACCAATCGATAAACTCGGTCATATTGATGATTGCATTGAGTGGCGTGCGCAATTCGTGGCTCATGGTGGCCAAAAATTGCGATTTACGTAGGTTGGCTTGCTCGGCGATGCGCTGAGCCGATTTGGCTTCTTGCACGCTGGTGGCTAATTGAGCGGTGCGCTCATCGACCAAATTTTGTAAATTGGCTTGGAGATGAAGCGATTGGCGCAGGGCATTTTCGAGCGCCCGCACGAGCAACCAGAGTAGGAAAATAGCAATTGCTAAAAATAAAATATTATAAACATTTTCATAAGATATTGAGGTTTGATAAATAAAGAATAATATAAATATAGATAGTATTTCGATAAATCCATTGATAATCATTGCAGATGATCCACTAATTAATCCAGTAGTAATTAATGGAAGTAAAAATATTATATTAAAATTTGAAATAACCTTATTTAATTCATATCCATTATCAGGAGCTATTATAATAAACAGGAATCCTGAGAATCCTAAAATAACTCCCTTGATAAAATATTTATCTGTATGCATATAAAACATATAGAAATAAATAAATGCGAGAACTATTGTTCTGTATTCCAAAACATAGTCAAAAATTAAAACATAAATTACAAGATGAAACATCAAAAGAAAAGCAATCCCGCAGCAATATTTAAACGCAGTTTTGCGCAGTTTACGTACTGATTCAAACTCATTTAAATCCATCAAAAAACTCCTTGTTCAGCAGCCACGATCAACCAAGTGCTGATTTGGAGCACTGGCAGCGGCAGGCAGATCATGGCTTAGTATGAGTATACGCCAGCCAAATGCACAGCAATTGTACAAAATAAGCCAGCTTTGGGGTTAAACGCAGTGCGTCATGGTCGGCGAGTCTATGGTATACTATGGCCAAAGCCACAGCGCCTGCTTGTGGCGAAAGAGCCACTCAGCAAACCAACGGAGGTTTCTTGAATGCACGCAGTAGTTTGTGTTAAGCAAGTTCCTGAACAAAATAGTGTGAAAATCACTGCCGATAAGCAGATTAACACCGACGGAATCAATCCAATTATCAATTTGTTTGATGAATATGCGATTGAAGAAGCCTTGCAGTGGGCCGAAAAGAACGATGGCCAAGTGACCGTGATCAGCCTTGGCAGCGATGATGCCACTGATTCACTCAAAAAAGCCTTGGCTATGGGTGCTAACGAAGCTGTGTTGATCAATGACCCAGCTTTGGAACATGTTGATTCACAAAGCGCTGCCAAAGTTGTTGCCGCCGCGATCAAGAAGCTCGATAACGTTAATATCGTGTTTTGTGGCAAGCAAAGCACCGATGACGAAACCGGCCAATTTGGCCCAGCCTTGGCTCGCTTTCTTGGTTGGTCACAACTTACCTATGTTTTCAAAGTGCACGAATTAACCGAAAGCAGCATTGTGGTTGATCGCGCTTTGGAAGATACCCTCGAAACGGTCGAAGCCTCGTTGCCGGTCGTCGTGACCGCCGTCAAGGATTTGAACGAGCCACGTTACCCATCATTGTTGAAGATTCGCAAAGTCAGCAAGCAACCAATTCCAACCTGGGGTTTAGGCGATCTTGGCCTTGGCAGCGGCGATGTTGCTGGCAATGTCCAAGTTGCTGATCGTGTGCCACCACCAGCCCGCCCATCTGGCGAGATGATGAGTGGCAACGTGCAAACCCAAGTTAGCAGCTTAGTGCAAAAATTGGTTGAAAATCAAATCCTGTAAGCTGACAAGGATGAATTATGAGGGATGAAGGATGAATAACCATCTTTCTCCTCAGGGTTCATCCAAAACATAGTCATTATCTATTGATGTCGAGATTGAAGGAGCCTATTCATCCCTTATCCTTCATCCTTCATCCTTCACAATGAGGTGTTTTCATGGCTAGTGGCGTTTGGGTCTTAATCGAACATAAAAATGGCGAAGTTGGGGCAATTTCCAAAGAATTATTGGGCAAAGGCAAAGAAATTGCCGATGCACTTGGTCAAGCAGTGGCTGCCTTGGTACTTGGCAGCAATACCGCGAGCTTGGTTGAGCAAGCATTTGCTGCTGGTGCAAGCAAAGCCTATGTGGTTGATGATGCCAATTTGGCACAATATACCACCGATGGCTACGTTGCTGCGGCCAAAGCTGCAATCGAAGCCCATCAACCAGAAGTCTTTTTGACTGGTTCATCGTTGCAAATGCGCGACTTTACGGGAGCCTTGGCTGCTGAATTGGGCGTTGGTCTTGCTCCTGATGTGACTAACGTTGGGGTTGAAGCTGGTCAATTGACCGCTGTGCGCCCATCACACGGCGCAAATGTGATCAACAGCCTGAGCTTTGGGGCTGCTCGCCCAGCGATTGCCTCGGTTCGTCGCCAAGTTGGCAAGCCAATTGCTGGCGCTGGCGCTGGTGAAGTGGTCAATGTGGCGATGCCTGCGGTTAACATTCGCACCAAAGTGCGCAACGTTGAGCAACGCACCGGCGCGGTTAACCTTGCCGATGCAACCGTGATCGTTTCGGGCGGTCGTGGGCTTGGCTCACCTGAAAACTACGAAAAACTCATCCCTGAGTTGGCTCGGGTGATGGGCGGAACCCACGGTGCTTCCCGTGCGGTGGTCGATGCTGGCTGGATCGCTTACGAGCGCCAGGTCGGCCAAACTGGCAAAACTGTTGCGCCAAAATTGTATGTTGCCTGTGGTATTTCCGGCGCAATTCAGCACCTCGCTGGCATGCGCTCTTCAAATACCATCGTGGCTATCAACAAAGATCCTGAGGCACCGATTTTCAAGGTAGCAACCTATGGGATTGTTGGCGATATCAATGAAGTGCTGCCCGCTTTGACGGCTGAAGTCAAAGCCAAAACAGGCCGCTAAATTAAGCTCAAAATTCAAAAACGCGGATCAAGCTTTGATCCGCGTTTTGTTGTGTTTAAATGGATCTACTATACAGGCCTGCAAAACCTAATTATTCGCATAGCTAGATTAAGCTCTGATTAATCTAGCTCACGCGCATGTATGCTATGCTAGCCAAGCATTTTTGAATGTGGCTGTTAACGATTACAATCACAATAATCCAACCCTCCCGGTAACTCGTTTAACAGGATGATCTTTTTACTGTTATTGGGAGGCAGAATGACTGCACCGATCGTTCAAGCTGAGTATGAGCAGCTTAAACAAATTGCTACAAAATTTGGCCAGTTAGCTGACCGAGTTGCCGCATTGCAACAACAATTAACCCAGCAGCATCAGCGCTTAGCCGATGGTGGTTGGGAAGGCGCTGCGTTTGCAGCCTTTGATCGTGAGTATACTGGCGAAGTTGTACCCACCCTGAAACGGCTTGAACATACTTTTAATGTGGCGCAAAGCCTGACAGGCGAAATTAGCAAGGTGTTTCGCCAGGCTGAGGAAGAAGCTGCCGCGTTATTCAAAGGCAATTTGCTGGCAGCAGCAGCTAAGAAAGATGAAGGCAGTTGGTGGAGTAAGGCGTGGAACAAAGCCAGCGAGTGGGTCCATGGTGGGCTAGATGTTCTAGGCTTTATCCCTGGGTTTGGCGAAATTGCCGATGGGGTTAATGCCTTGATTTATCTAGCAGAGGGCCGTTATATTGAGGCTGGCATCTCAGCGGCGGCGATGATTCCAATCGTTGGTGATTTAGGCAAACTTGGTAAGTGGGGTGTTAAGGCTGGCAAAGAAATTGTCGAAGAGGTTGTTGAAGAAGGGGCTGAACGGGTTGTCAAGGAAGTTGCTGAAGAAGTTGTCGAAGAGGGTGCTGAACGGGTCGTTAAAAATGTCGCCGAAGAAACCCTTGAGGAAACTGCTCAGCGAATTCCGAATATTGCTTCGAATTTGCCTAAAAACCCCGACGATTTACTTAATCAAGGATGGAAAGAAATTTCTAATCCAAATGCAGCGGCAAATGGCCATCGAACATTTCAGGACGAATCAGGGCTTATTTTAAGGTTTGATAAAGGTAAACCAGGTTCAAATGGCTTTAAAGCAGTTGATCATTATCATATTGAAAATCCTCATGCTTCAGGGAAGAAAGCCGGGATTTACTTTGATAAAAATGGTAATCTAGTCAATGATGGTTCGGCTGCATCACATATTGTTGTTAAATAATCAGGAGCACCTATGAATCTTGATCCAACTTTATATTCCTTGCATAATGGTTTGATTGAAGTCATCGATTTTAATCAAGAAAATCAGAAATTAATTCTTCATATTGAATTAAACCTGGCTTTAGAGGTTAATTTTGACGCTAATGCTATGGTTGATGATTTTCGGCAAACTCGGTTGATTTTTTATGGAGTTCAATCGATTACCCCATCATTGCCACAATTTGATAATCCTGTTAATAATCAGGATAGTCGCTATGGCGATATCCTTGAATTCAACTGGCGTAAACAACAAGGGATTTCTGAAGTCCAGTTGCTTATGAATCTATTTGACCCAATAACTGATACTGAAGATTTTATTGAAACGACGATTCAGTATCAAACAGTTGAATGGCAGATTGATGATCCGGCTCCGCTTGAGTTGGCTAAGCCTTTTCAGCCAACCGAGATCAATCAACAGGCTTGGCAGCAATTTGAGCAAACCCTCGATGCTAAGCGCCAAGCAGGCCATGAGGTCTCACTGAGCCTCCAGGTTATTAACTTGCCCAATGCTGATCAGCGACCGATCATTCTTGCTGCGCGTTATCAGGTTGATGGTTTGCCCTTCTATCATGCCTTTCATTATCACAATGGGGCTGTCTATGATCTCAGTGATGCCAGCACAGAGCAATTGTTGGCGGTTGTACGCAGCACGATTGAGCAACAATTAACCCAGCCTTGGGTTAGTGCGCGAGTAGTTGCCGAGATCGCCGAAGTTGATCATGGCTTGTTATATGGACGATTTAGCTCAGCTAACCAACTGCGCCATGAACAGGGCTTTGAGGTTGATTATCAACTCTTCTTTATCTTGCGTGAGCTACGCCAGCGCTATCCTTCAACTTGGAATATGCTTGAGGTGGTTGTAATGCCACAACAACCATTGCACTTAACCCTAACCTTCGCTGATGGTCGTGTTGAGCAAGCCACCTTCTAGGCTGGAATGCCAGGGTTAAGCAGCAATGCTTAACCCTAGCATTTTTTATGGATTGGCAATATGCTGCAGAAATTCATTCCATTACTGTATTATGATCGATTAAGTTCTGCTACAAACTACCTCTATCTACGCCATTATTGGTTTAATCAATTTCCTGATGAATTGCCACATGCTGAAGAGAAAACAGCTGTAGTATTTTTTGCCGAGTATCCGAATCAATGTTATCGACGTTTTGCTTGTGTGGATTATTGGCCATTGGCTAATTGGCAACAGTCAATCAACCATTCTGTTATTTTTGATGAAGCGCTAGATCAAGAAACATTTGCCCAAATTTGCCAAATACTGCGTCAACAGGCTATTTTTAAACTTGAAATGAGCACGCGAGCATTAACCACTGCCAGTGTTCATGATTTGGTTTTAGTGCGACTTGATGAGCAAGAACATCACTATAGTTGGTTTGCTGGCCGCCATCCTGATCCTCATAATCAAGCAATTGAGCAGATTTTTCATGGGCCATTAGGGTTAGAAGCCTATTATATACAGCAAGAACGGCGATTGCATGGTCGGCGTTTACCGCGAGCCATCCATCCGTTACGTCGAATTAGGCATATTGCACGAGCGATGCGCTTGCGCTAGGCTTACAGTCCTTAAATGGCCCAGGCTTAATCCATTGATAAAGTCGGGCGGTTAGAATTTGCGCTATTAGCGCACCAAATTATGGTTTTGGCTCGGCGTATACTCAGGAAATAGCTCATTGAGCTGTTGGCTGTGCAGGCGTTTTTGCAAAATTTCAGCCAATACATCGCGAAAATCGCTGGTAATTTGTAAATCGCCTGGCCCGTAGAGCTGTTCAGGTTGCAAGCCCGGCCACGCCCCATAGATGCCGCCAGTTATGTTGCCACCTATAACGAACATCACATTGCCATGGCCATGATCAGTGCCCCCGCCGCCATTTTCAGCCGCCCTGCGCCCAAATTCGCTCATGGTTACAATCGTCACTCGGCCTAAATTAGCGCTTAAATCGGTATACAATGCCCGTAGGCCAGCTGCAAATTCAGCCAAATTGGCTGCCATCTCGCCATCAGCACCACCTTGATTGACATGAGTATCCCAATCGCCGATGTCGGCACAGGCGACCTCTAGGCCCAAGTCAGCCTTGATCAATTGGGCAATTTGCTTCAAAGCCTTGCCATATGGACTATCAGGGTATACCGCGCCATCGCTCGGTTGATATTGGCTTGGATTGAGTTTTTGCATAATTTCAAGTGCAGCAAAGGTTTGCTGGGCGGCTCCAACCAACATGCCCGATCCACGATAGAGTTGGCCATGGGCGGCGCGAAGTTTGGGTAATTCTAAACGATTAGCTTGAAGATTAAAGGCCTCAAGGCTGGTGAGTGCTGTGGCCGAACCGCCGCGCAACGAGGCTTGGAGCAACGAGCCAAACCCCACCGCGCGAAAGGGTGAATCGTTGCTTTGTTGGGTTGCTGCCAAGTGTCGCCCAAGCCAGCCGCGCGGGTCACTTTTTTGGCCAGGTGTGCCACGCTCCATATAATCCATGGCATCAAAATGTGAATGGGTTGGGTCGGGTGAGCCGCACGCATGCACAATTGCCAGCTGTTTGGCATCCCAAATTTCTTTGAATGGCTCAAGGCTGGGGTGCAGTCCAAAAAATCCATCGAGATCGATTGCGCCAAATTGTTGGTTGGGCTGGGCGATCGCCAAATTTGGCCGAGCTTGGTAGTAGGCAGCTTCACCATGCGGCACAACCATGTTTAATCCATCGGCTCCGCCACGCTGAAATACACAAATCAAAACATCACGCTGGCTTGGGCTAACTGCGATAGGTTGGCGTTGAATAACCTGAATGTTTGGGGCTAGCCCTAGCAATTGGCGACGATTAAGCATGATAAAACTCCTTTGACTAGTCTTCAAAAGTACAAAAGGTCGAAACCGCGAAGGCTAGGCCGATTAACTGTCTGAATTGCTAGCCAATAATTTAGTACCTTTCAATCAGCATTCGTGTTCTTCGTGGCCTTCGTGTTTAAAAATCGTTCCCCTATGTTCTATGCTCTTTGTTCTATGTTCTTATTAGCACAATTGAAATTCAGGGCTGGCCAGCAATAGGCCAAGTAGGCCAGCGATTTTGGCTTGATCGACGGTTGGATTTGGTGCTTGGCTAGCATTTAAATAATCAATTAAACTGGCTCGTGACTCGGCGGCAAGACTTAAATTGAGATAATTGGCTAGTGTATCGACCAATTGGCTGGCTTGGTTTTGCTGTTTGGTAAACTTAGGGATATCGGTTTTTAGGCCGTCGATCCGACCTTCAGCTAGGGCAAATGCTAGATTCCAACGACTGAGCATCGCGCCAGTGTTGACCCAGGCGCTGCTGATTTGGGGATAGCCATCGGGTGGCGGCCAGTTGAAGAACATTTGGCCTAAGCTGGTCAATTGTTCAAGTAGGCTATTTTGGCCTTTGAAGGCTTGGTTGGTGATGCTGCTATTGGTAGCGCGAATGACTGAAATCAATAGATGCATGGGCTGCTTGATTTTTTGCTGAGCAGCAGCCAAAAATTCATCTGAGTTGAATAACACATTGAGCATGGCGCGAATATCAGTATCGTGCTGAAGATAGGTTTGGGCAACCCGTTCAACTAAATCAGCTGGTGGATCGTCGCTGACAAAGCGCAAACAGAGTTTATAGGCCAAGCGTTGAGCAGTTTTGGGATGTTCGGCTAGCAGCTTTAATAATAACTCGCCCTCTTCAATGCCACCATCAGCAGCCAAATCAAGTTGCAGAAAATCGATGCGCTTGGCCTCAAGATCGTGAAATTTGGCCAGAAATTGAAACAAGCCAGGCTGATCACTGTTAGGTCGGGTGATTGTCCAGCCCGTCAAGACACGGGCAACTGCTTGGACATCGGCTTGACTATAGCCTGCGTCGGCCCCAACCGTATGCAGTTCGAGCACTTCGCGGGCATAATTTTCGTTTAAGCCAAGCTTTTTCTTGCCAACTTTAACTCCAGGTCGCACATTTTCGGCGTTATCGAGATAGACCAACATAGCTGGGCTTTTGGCCGAAGCCAGCAATAAATCGCGGAATTTGCCGAGCGCATGCTGGCGAATAACTTCGCGGTCATCGGCGGTTTTGAGCCATTTAACCTGATTTTTGCCAATGTAGATATTGAAATGGTTGCTCCAAAAATCGACCATCAGCTCAAATAGTTGGCGTTTGCTGCTCGCTGCTCGCAACAAGCTAGCGGCTTGAAGCTCGCGGATAATCAGGCGTGAGCCGTTCGCACCTTTGGGATAGTGCTCGATCAAATGGGAGCTAGTGTGGTTGAGGGTTTCAAATTGAGCCAATTGTTGCTCAAGCGCTGAATCATCAAGCTGGCTTGGGTTGAGTTGCTGCTCAAGGTAGGCATCCCACCCCAAGGCTTGCACTTGCTCGATTTCACCAGGGAGCGGGCCGTAGCTGAGCCGATTGAGCAAATGGCGAATTGCTGCACGGCTACTGTGATCGCCGTTTGCCACAGGTTCGATCTCCCAAGTTGGCTGGGCGATTGTGCTAGGAGCCGCCCGAGCACAGGCGCTTAGCCAGAGTGGCAGCAAACTGTAGGCGGTCGCTAGCCCACTGATTTTCAAAAAATTACGTCGATTTAGCATCAGCAAACCTCCTGCTAGATAGGTCAGTTTAGCCAGTGCTGCTAGATTATGTGCAAACAATGAAGAAATAATGAAGAAATTTCGGCGATAATTGAACCCGATCAAGCTGAGCTTGCTGGCAACCTGCAATGATCTGGTTTTGTAGCGATGCTGGTAAACGGCTAAAATAGTGTGTTTTGATAAAGGAATGGCTATGGCTAAGCGTTTAAACCATCCAGTTTTGAGTCAACGCGCCTTGAATCGGGCTTTACTAGCCCGCCAATACTTGTTGCAGCGCGTCAATATTCCAGTTTTGGGCTTGATTGAGGCGCTAGTTGGTTTACAAGCCCAAGCGCCGAACCCACCTTATTTTGGGCTATGGTCGCGTTTAGAGCGTTTCGAACAGCAACAATTATCAGGTTTATTTGAAACTCGCCAAGTGGTACGGATCGCGCTGCTGCGCTCGACAATTCATCTGGTGAGTGCTGGCGATTGTTTAGGTTTACGACCATTGCTGCAACCTGTTTTGGAACGCGGCTTTCAATCAAATTTTGGCAAGCAACTACCCGAAATTGATCAAGCAGCCTTGATCGACTATGGACGTAGGCTGGTTGAAGCGCAACCACAAACCTTCCAAGCGCTTGGTTTGTTGCTGCAAGAACGCTGGCCAAGCTATCCAGCGGCAGCTTTAGCCCAAGCCTTACGCACGTGGTTAGCTTTAGTTCAAGTGCCGCCGCGTGGGTTATGGGCAACGAGTGGCGCGGCTGCTCACACCACCGCTGAACATTGGCTGGGCATGCCATTAGCAACCGAGCCAGATTTAGCCCAATTGGTGCGACGCTATTTGGCAGCCTTTGGCCCAGCAAGTGTCAATGATATGCAGGCGTGGTCGGGTTTAACGCGTTTATCAAGTGTTTTCAATCAATTACGCTCAGAATTAGTTTGCTTCTGCGATGAGCAAGGCCGTGAATTATTTGATTTGCCTGATGCCCCGCGACCGTCGGCTGAAACGCCTGCGCCACCACGGCTGCTGGCCGAATTTGATAATATTTTGCTTGGGCATGCTGATCGCAGTCGAATTTTGAGCGAAAGCTATCGCCAGCGGTTGTTTACGAGCAATGGCTTAATTCCTGGGTCAATCTTGGTTGATGGCTTTGTGGTTGGCATGTGGAAATTGCAGCAGCCCGAATCAAGCCTAAAATTACACTTGTTTGAGCCAGTTTCCGAGGCTGATCGCCAAGGTTTGGCGCAAGAAGCAGTGAACTTGCTCCACTTTGCGACCAATACCACTGATCCGATTATTCGGTTTGAATAACGTATGGGGGTTAGTTGTTGGGGGCTGGGGATCGGGGAATATTTAGCCCAGAGAAACTATGGCTCTAGGCTGAAGGCTATAGGCTATAGGAACATTGTTCGTGGAATTTGGGCAATTCGTGGCTAAAATCAAGCCTTCGTGCGCTTCGTGTTCTTCGTAGATCAAAAAAGGGATCAGGAACTGAACCCTGATCCCTAGCCCCTGACCACTCCTATTTAAACCGCACAATCCGAATAAAATCGGCGGCTTTGAGCGCGGCTCCGCCAACCAACGCGCCATCAATATCGGGTTGCGACATCAATTCATCGACGTTATCAGGCTTGACCGAGCCACCATACTGGATAATCACCGCGTCGGCGGTTGCTTGATCGCTGAGGGCGGCCAGTTCGGCGCGAATTCGCGCGTGCATGGCTTGAGCATCAGCTGGAGTAGCAGTATCGCCAGTGCCAATCGCCCAAACTGGTTCGTAGGCAATCACGACACCGCGTAATTGCTCGGCACTTAATCCAGCCAAACTGCCGCGTAATTGGCCAACAACGACGCTCTCTGCTTGGCCACTATCGCGTTCGGCTTTGACTTCGCCAACGCATACAATTGGCTTGAGGCCGTTGGCTAAGGCGGCATGGGCTTTGCGATTGATCAACTCGTCAGTTTCGCCAAAATACTGGCGGCGTTCGCTATGGCCTAAAATCACATAGCTACAACCCAATTCCTTGAGCATTTGGGGTGCAATTTCGCCAGTGTAGGCTCCCTTGGCTTCGTAGTGCATATTTTGTGCACCCAAGGCCACGGCAGTACCATCGAGTAGTGGCGCTAAACTGCCCAACAAGGTGAATGGTGGGCAAACCAACACATCACGATCGCTGAGATCGGTCAAATCGGCGCTGAGTGCTTCGACTAAGGCCACGCCCTCACTGACCCCGTAGTGCATCTTCCAATTACCAGCCAACAATGGTCGGCGCATACATCCTCCAAAAAAGCTTTAGAAGCCAAAGACAAATAAGTTTTTGGCAATCGGCAGGTATTGTACAACAAACAATAGCCCACCAACTGAGGCCATGGCAATAAATGCCCGCATGTCCCAGTCCATAATTTTAGCGCCATCCAACGGGCCATAAGGGATCATATTAAAAATCCCTAGTAGCGAATTGACCACATAGCTATAGACGGCAATCATAAACAGAAATTGAATATTGAGCGTATTGGCGATTGGAATGAGCAGCAACGAAATCAGCGCAATAACCATATTGCTGGCTGGCCCAGCCGCCGCCACCAACCCAAGCTGTTTCTTGGTCAGATAGCCACGATGATGGACTGCCCCAGGGGCTGCAAAGATAAATCCAGTTAATGCCAGCACCACCGAAAGCACCAACATTGCATCGTTGGCAAAAAAATGCGCCTCGCTGCCAAAGCGCCGAGCAACCACGCGATGGGCCAATTCGTGGATGACAATGCCAAGGCCAGCGGCAATTCCCATAATAATCACGGCCTCAAGTAGTCCCAAACCGCGATACACCAAGGCAAAAGCTAGGGTTGTGCCCAGCCAAGCCTTGGCAAATTCGAAGAGTTCATTGCGAGGTTTGTTATCTGAGTTAAATGGATAGCCTGCCTGTGGATTAAACATTGAGCCTACTCTCCTTCCGCCGTGGTTTCTGGTGTGTGCTCCCAGCCACCAGCGCCAATCAGCGGCACAAAGCGAACATTGCTAATCGTGGTTTTTTGCCAATTTTGGCCCTGCCGTTGCAGCCGAATCAATTGTTGATCCTGCGCGTCGCCAATCGGGGCAACCAAGCGTCCGCCATCGTGCAACTGGCTGAGCAGCGTTTGGTCCAGTTGAGGCGTGGCCGCCGGAATGCTGATGGCATCATAAGGCGCTGCTGCTGGATAGCCCAATGATCCATCGCCCCAGACTACTTCAATATTGACATAACCAAGGTTTTTGAGCCGAACTTGGGTTTGTTGGGCTAGTGCTTGATGACGCTCAATCGTCACGACCTTGCGCACCAATTCGGCGAATACTGCGGCAGCATAGCCTGAACCAGCACCAATTTCAAGTAGTTGTTCATGAGGATTTAGCAACAATTCCTGGGCCATCAAGGCCACAATATATGGCTGCGAGATAGTTTGACCCAAGATCAATGGCAGCGCTTGATCGTTATAAGCTTGATCTTGTAAGGCTTCTGGAACGAACAAATGGCGTGGCACGTTGGCCATTGCTGCCAAAACTCGCTGATCATGAATGCCTCGTGGGCGGAGTTGTTCGTCAACCATGCGCTGACGTTGCTGTTGCCAAACGTCGCTCATAAACCTAGCCCAATTAACGCTTGCGGTAGATCAATTGTTGCAAGCGCGTTACGTTGAAAATAGCCCAAAAATTCAATATTGCCCTCGGCTCCGGTAATTGGTGAGCGGGTCAATCCAGCCAAGCCTAAGCCCAAATCACTGGCCTGCTGCACGACCCGTTCGATCACCTGGCGATGCACCGCTGAGTCGCGCACGATTCCGCCTTTGCCAACATGCTCTGGGCCAGCCTCGAATTGCGGCTTGATCAAGCAGACAATCCAAACATCGGCGGCCAACAGTCGCAACATGGCTGGTAACACCAATCCCAGCGAGATAAACGAAACATCGACGACTCCACAAGTAGCGAGTGGCGCTGCTTGTTCCTCGGCATGCGGCAGGTGCTCTAAATAGCGAATATTGGTGCGTTCAAGCACGGTCACTCGTGGATCTTGGCGAATTTTCCAATCGAGCTGGCCGTAGCCAACATCAATTGCATAGACATGAGCGGCATCACGTTGCAACAGCACATCGCTAAACCCACCAGTACAAGCGCCAACATCAAGTGCCACGCAGCCTTGAGGAGCAATATTAAAACTATCGAGGGCATGGGCAAGTTTGAGACCACCCCGCCCAACATAGGGCAAGCTCGATTTCAGCGTGATTTGGGCAGCAGGATCAATCATTGTGCCAGCTTTGGTTTCGGCTTGACTATTGACGATCACCTCACCAGCCATAATTAATGCTTGGGCCTTAGCACGCGTTGGCGCAAGTTGTAATTCAACTAATAACACATCCAAACGTTGTTTTTTTACCTTGGTCATTCCTCAGTCCTTTGTGTAAACTGGCTTTCATTTTAACTGAAACACGCCAATTCAAAAAGGCCATCGAATAGAACATAGAGCAAAGAATATAGAACATAGAAACGACGATAAGGATGAGGGATGAATCTATAATTCGTGCAATTCGTGCAATTCGTGGCTAAAAATCTTCGTGATCCTTCGTGCCCTTCGTGGATCAAATTCAGTTGATTAGCAGCCAGATTTGGCCCCAGGTTGCGGGAATTGTCAGCTTCAATTGGCCATGCTGTACCTTAGTTTGCCCGCCATTCAAGCGATCTTCGAGCAACGAGCCTTCGCCAAATGGCACAACACATTGAATGGTTTGGGCGTTTGAAGCTGCATTCAACGCTACCACAATTGTTTGCTGCTTGGTCCAGCGCACAAACACAAGCTGTTCGGCCTGCACATACAATTGAGCATATTCGCCATAACGCAATGCTGCATATTCGTGGCGCAGCTGGCTCAATTGGCGAATCGCTGGCAATAAATCAGGTTGCTGAGCCTGAATTTGGTTGGGTTGGGGCAAGGCTGGTCGCAAGGCTTGGTCACTGGTGGCGGTTTTCTGACCGAGCAAGCCCCATTCACTGCCATAGTACAGCGCAGGCATTCCAGGCATAGTGTAAAGCAATAGATGTAAAGGGTAGAGATGGGCTGGATTGTGCAAGCTGCTAGCGATTCGATCGACATCATGATTATCAACAAAGTTATACAACGGTGTAGCCCGATAGATACCACCAGCACCGAATTGGCGATTCAGACTGTAAGCAATTTCAAAATAATTGCGATCATTCAGGCTAGAATACAGGCCTTTGTAGGCTTCATAGTTGGTTACGCTATCGAGCATTGTTGGGTTGGCCCATTGGCGATAATCGCCATGGACCACTTCGCCAATCAACAGAAAATCGTTGCGTAGGCTTTTGCAATGGCTCGCCAGCGCCGCCAAAAATCCATGATCGATCTGATCAGCGGCGTCAAGCCGTAAGCCATCGATGCCAAATTGCTCTATCCATTGGCTGACTGCTTGAAAAAGATGTTCGCGGACTGCCGAATTGTGTAAATTCAACTTGACTAAATCGTAGTGACCATGCCAACCTTGATAGCTAAACTGATCGCCGTATGGGCTGCGCTGATTGAAATTCAAGTCGGCAAACCAATCGATATAGGCCGATGCTTGTCCATGCATTTGTAGATCGCGGAAGGCCCAAAAATCGCGGCCAACATGATTAAACACGCCATCAAGCACCACACGAATGCCCGCCGCGTGCAAAGCTACGATCAATTGCTGTAAATCATTATTGTTGCCCAGCCGCCGATCAACCGTGAAATAATCGATCGTGTCGTAGCCATGAGCAGTCGATTCAAACACTGGCCCAAGGTAGAGCAAATTGATGCCTAAATCTTGTAAGTGCTCAATCCAAGCATACAATTGATTGAGCCGCGCAATCGATTCACTGGTTTGATCATTGCGGATTGGTGCGCCACAAAGCCCCAAGGGATAGATTTGGTAACATTGTGCGTCGTTAGCCCATGGATGCATAGTTTCTCCTTTATACCGATCGGTATAATGCGATGGCTAAAAAAATTTAGGAATAAATGCCATATGAAAATTGCTGAACTGCTTGGTGAATAATGTGCGGCGTGGCCTGAATTGCGCCACTTAGCCATAACCCAATGTAGGTGTTGATTGTGCCCAGTAAGGTAGCGGCATAGACCCGTTGACGACCGCGCATATTGCCATGAAAGCTGCTGGCTCGCACAAAAAAGCTTTCAAGCAAGGCTTGTTGTTGGGCGGCAGCGACCGCTACAATCTGAAAAGCCTCATTATCGGGCAGGCTAAACCACATTGCCAATTGCATCCGATAAAGTAACGGTTCTGCTTGCGCAAAATCAAAATACACTTGAAAAATCGCTGCTAGACTGGCTGGAACATCGTTGGCATGGATGGTGGCATTGGCAAGTTGATCGATTAATGGCTGAAGCCGCTCGTTGATTAATGCCTCTAATACACCACGTTTGCTGCCAAAGTAGTGGTAAAGCGTCGGCTTGGTAACGCCAACTTGCTCAACAATTTCTTGTACACCAATTGCGTCGTAGCCGCGTTGGGCAAATAATTGTAAGGCCTGTTCTAACAGCTTAGCCCGATTATCCATGACAACCTTTCTCTATACCGATTAGTATAGAGAAAGGTTGTGAATTTGTCAAACCTTACCATTCACTGGTGTAGTACACCTTGTTAATCAACCATTGCTGATTGGCATCCAAGGTTACTTCGCATGACCACAGCAATTCGAAGGTTCTGGATGTGGGGTTCGCAAAGCTAGCGGTAGCCGTTGACACGATCTCCCATGTATTTGAATTGATTGGCGTTACGCGCATCAAGTTGGGCGAAAATTCTACAATGTTGTATTGGGTTGCCTCAGCTCGTACTGCTTGCTGACACGCTTCGAGCGGTAGCTGATCTACCGATGGCACTGCTGCTGTGGCAGTTGCTAAATCAATGGTTGGTGGCACAACCGTTGGTGGTTCTAGGGTCGGCGGCTCAATTTGGGTTGCGGTGGCCAATGGGACTGCCGTTAGCACAATCGGCGAAGCAGTTTCCAAGGGTAACGGTTTGACCGATGGCTCAGGTGTAGCGGTTGGGAAGGGAATAACGCTTGGTTCGGACGTAGCAGTTGGCAACGGAATAACGCTTGGAGTAATGTTGCTAGCCTGAACATTACTACATCCTACAAGCACAATTGTAAACATACCGATTAACCATCGACACTGGCGCATAACATTCTCTCCAATTAAATAGTGGAACATTGATAGCCTAATCGTCGCAGAAATTAGGTTTTGAAGAATGATGCTTAGCTGATGTTTCAATCAAATTTTGATAAAACCAGCGTGCTATAATCGAAGCGATTATCCTGCCGGTTGATGCTTGCACCAGCTGGCTAATGGGGTTGATGTATATGAGTTATCAAGCCAAAGATAGCCGCTACACCAGCATGCGCTACAATCGCAGTGGCAAAAGTGGCCTGAAATTATCAGCGGTTTCATTGGGGCTATGGCACAATTTTGGTGGTGTTGATGTCTATGAAAATGGGCGGTCGATGGTGCTGCACGCCTTTGATCATGGCATTACCCACTTTGACCTCGCCAATAACTATGGCCCACCACCAGGTTCTGCCGAAGAAAATTTTGGCCGTATGCTCCAGCATGATCTTAAACCCTACCGTGATGAATTGGTGATTTCGACCAAGGCTGGCTACTATATGTGGGCTGGCCCGTATGGCGATTGGGGTTCGCGCAAGTATCTGGTTTCGAGCCTCGATCAAAGTCTGAAACGCATGGGCTTGGAGTATGTTGATATTTTTTATCATCATCGCCCCGACCTCGAAACGCCGCTCGAAGAAACCATGCAAGCGCTTGATCAGATTGTACGCAGTGGTAAGGCGCTCTATGTGGGGCTTTCCAATTATTCGGCTGAGCAAACCGCTGCTGCGAGTGCGATCTTGCGCCAACTTGGTACACCATGTTTAATCCATCAGCCATCCTACAATATGTTCAATCGCTGGGTTGAGGGTGGTTTGTTGGCAACCTTGGACGAGCAAGGCATTGGCTGTATTGCTTTTTCGCCACTGGCCCAAGGCCTATTGACCGATCGCTATTTGCAAGGCATCCCAGGCGATTCCCGCGCCGCCAAATCGCATGGTTTTCTCAAGCCCGCTCACATTACCGATAGCGCCTTGGCTAAAGTTGCTCAATTGAACGATTTGGCGCAAGCTCGCGACCAAACTTTAGCCCAAATGGCCTTGGCTTGGGTACTGCGCCACCCAACGATGACCTCAGTGCTAATCGGGGCTAGCCGTATTTCGCAGATCGACGATGCCATTACTGCCCTCAACAATTTGACATTTAGCGATGCTGAACTCAACTCAATTGAAACGATTCTAAGCGAGTAATTTACAGAAAGCCCCTGCTGACACAATCAGCAGGGGCTTTTTGAATTATTCAGCTTGCCACAAGGCTGGGACTTTGTGCCCTTCGTGTCCTTCGTGGATCAAAAACAACTATTCCTTTTTGAATTATTCAGCTTGCCATAAGGCAGGAACAGCCTCAGGAGTCCAAGTGGATAACGAGGTATGCGCTTGTAAACAGCGATAGACGCGCCCGTTGTAGCTGACCCGATCACCCACTTTATAAGCCCGCATATTGCCATCCCACGCTGCAACGCCGTTTGGAGTCGCAGTTGCTGGTTGTGGAGTCGCAGTTGCTGGTCGTGGCGTTGCCGTGGCCGGTTGCGGCGTTGTGGTCGCTGGACGTGGTGTTGCAGTCGCTGGACGCGGGGTAGCGGTGGCCGGTCGTGGAGTCGCAGTTGCTGGGCGTGGCGTTGTGGTCGCTGGACGCGGGGTTGCCGTGGCGGGACGCGGGGTTGCCGTTGGGCTGGTGTTGCTGCGGCTTGGTGACCAATAATTGCCTGACATCAATAGCAAACATTGCAAGGTTACGGTATCTTCGAAATAATCTTGGTGATTGCTCCGAACCGCATCATAGACCCGATTGAGCCATTGCTGGCTGGTTGGCACAGTCATGGCGGCAACCCCAAATGGTGCTGCAAAGAAGGTGCTGAAATAGCCACTATCGGGCAAAGCTGTGCCATTCAAAGTATAGCCAGCGCGAATATTGGTAGCCGTACCACCTGTGGCTTGCTCGATCCAGCGTGAAATTTTTTGAGCTTGACGTAATGAAGCAGCATCGCCAAAAATCACGGCATCGGCTCCCAAGCGCCATGGCACACGACCTGAATTGTAATAATAATTGCCATCGTTTTCGCTTTCCAAGAAGTTGGCAGGCGATGGTTTAGGCGTTGTGTTGGCTTGCACCACAAAATCGGGCATCAAGCCAGTATTGGGGCTATATTGCGCTTGAATGCTATCAACTACGCCTTGGGTTTTGCTCAGCACCGTATCCCAGGTTGTATTGCCAGTGAATGCTCGGTAATCGCGGAAGTGGCTGGACATAAAATCTGAGGGCCGTGGCGTATATTGGCTATGCGGGCTACCATTCGGCGAAACCCAATCGCCCAACATTGGCAGTCGGCTATTTGGGCCAATTGTTGATGCTAAAACCCCATCCAAAACCGTGTTTGCCGCGCTGGCATAATTGATTCGACCAGTGCTACCCCACTGGGCATCAGCCAAAATCAGGCCATAGGCGATATCAGCATCGCCATCAAAGGCACTATCATTGCCCGAGCCATCGCTGGGAATGCGCCATCCCATCAAGCGCGAATCGATATTGCTGGGATTGGTGCGCGAAAACTCCCATAAACCATCAAAAATTGCTTGGGCTTCGGGATCATAGCCCGCCATCAAGGCCATAATGACCATGCCATAGCCTTGGCCTTCGGAAACCGTTACGTTGGGCGCACTGCTGCCAAAACTAATCCGATAGTAAGGATTACCAGCGCTGCTCGTACCTGCTCGAACGACATAGCGGCTTTTCCAAACATCATAAAATGTCGTAACGTCGCTATCAAGTTGGGCTTGGGTACGATGATTGGGCTTGATCGTGCCGCTAGCATATTGGGTATGTTGGGGAAACGGGCGACGTGGCGTGGCGGCAGCATATGATGATTTGCTGGCGAATAGCGGAATAATCACTGCGCAGATCGCCAAAATCAAAATAACTCGTTGAATTAAACGCGAGCCAAAAAAAGAACGTGGTTGTTCAGTCATCTAAAAGTCCTCCAAGTTGCTGGAAAGTTATTCCAATGAACTTAGTAACGAATCTAGCATAGAGCAAGTGCTAAAGTCAAGAGATTTATTAAAATTTCTTTATGATTCTCATTTATGTATTAGTAAGGCTGATCGTTTAATCAACCTTCTGATGGATGAGTTGCTCAATAATCGGGCCTATACTAGCGCTAGATTCAGTTTGATAAGGAGCGATTAGCGTGTTAAAAGGCAAATTAGTTACTCTGCGATCGATCGAGCGTGAAGATAGCAAAACCTTGCATGAACTTGAAAAAAATGTTGAATTAGTGCTGCTTGGTGATGGTACTTGGTCGCCAACGTCGTTGGCCAGCATCGAAAAGCGCTTCGAGAAACACCTTGAGAATCCTGAAAAGTCGTGGTTTATCATCGAAGTTGAGGGCGTGGTGATTGGTACAATTGGTTTGCATCATCAAGATCGAGTGGCCCAATGTAGCGAATTTGGGATTGGCATTTATCATCCCGATTATGTGGGCAAGGGTTATGGCAGCGATGCAATTCAAGTGCTTTTAGGTTGGGCCTTCAGAATTCAAAATTATCGTCGAATTTGGCTCACTACAGGCAGCAATAATCCCCGCGCGGTTGCAGCCTATGAAAAATGTGGTTTTATCCATGAAGGGCGGTTGCGTCAACATTTTTATAATAATGGCGAATATGTCGATGTGATTCAGATGGGTATGCTGCGCTCAGAGTGGGAAGCAAAGCATGGAGGGGTCAGGGACTAGTTGGTCAGGGGCCAGAATTTAGCGCAGAGGCGCAGAGCCGAAATGAGGGATGAAGGATGCGGTGCGGTTTTGGGATTAATAAGGATAGTTGGTGTAATTTAGGGCAAAAAAGAATTTTCGTGTTCTTCGTGCTCTTCGTGGTTTCAATCGCTGCTTGCTCCTAGTGATTCTCGGCCTAACCAAACAATAGGACTAACTAGGCCCATGATCGTTAGGATGCTCGTAAGTTACTAATCGGATACTACAAACAAATCCTTCCTCCTCACACACACTCTTTCTCTTCTACAAGCGGCTCAATTGAGCCGCTTGTGGTTTTTAGGAGAGTCGATTTACGCGTAGGTATTCCATGCCTCGTTTGAAGGCTTGCTCTAAAGTAGCGGCACTTTCGATCATGCCTAAATTGATATGCAAGTTGACCAAGGTTTCGGCCATATCTGGGCGAATGCCTGCCAAAATGACTTGTGCCCCCAACAAACGTGCAGCCTGAGCCGCATCAAGAATCGCCCGCGCCACGATATTATCAACCACTGGAACCCCAGTAATATCCAAAATCACAATTTTGGCACGTTCTTGCTCAATTGTCAGTAGCAAGGTAGTGCTAATATCGTTGGCGCGATCAGCGCTAAATTCGCCGACCAACGGCATCACAACCATATGTTTGGTGATCGGAATGCTGGGCATGCTCAGGCGACGCACCGTATCAAGCAAGCGTTCTTGGGCTAAATTTTGAGCTTGAACTTCGGCCAAGGCGTTGTGTAATTCGCTGGTACGACCAACAACTTGGGCCTCAAGCTCTTCGTTGAGGTTGGCCAACCGCTTTTGTGAGGCATTCAGGCCGCTAGCCATGGTATTGAAAGCCCCGGCGAGGCTGGCCAGTTCATCGCGGGTATCAAGCAACACTGGCTCGAAATTGTTGGGGTTTTCGCTAAATCGGGTTACGCCTGCATACAAGGTTTGAATTGGGCCAGCGATCCGCCGCCCAACATACCAACCAACGCCAATCACAATTGGGGTTGCAATAAAAATAATCATCAGCAAACTGACGGCCAAGCGCCCAACATTGCCATAAATCACTTCTAGCGGTCGTTCAACCACTAAAATCCAATCGACAGGCTCGATTGAGGTACGCACGCCCAACACTTCTTCACCAAAGACGCTCTCGTAAGTTGCGACAGTTGCCTCAGAACCAAGCAACGGTATCCCGCGCATCTCAGGGTGTTCTAGCAACGATTCAATTTTGGCAGCGCTAATTAGATCGCCTTGCTCGGTCAGAATTAACACGCGCATTTCAGCGGCAGTTTCAATTCGGGTCGTGCTGGTCCAAATGCGTTGCATGCTGACATCAGCTACCAAAAAGAGTGCCTGGTTGTTTGAGCTAAGCAGTTGGGTGGCAACCCGAAAGCGCGGAATTTCCTGTGGTGCTAATTTGCGTGAAATGGTGCCAGTAAATGAGGGTGGGTCGGCGAATGAAACGCGGCGCGTGCTAAGATCTGCCAATAACTGGGCGCCAGTTAAGGACATTGGCAAGGTCGGATCACCAAAGCGCGAGCTAGCAACCTGACGCTGACCATCGGCGCTATAAATCGCTACCTCGGCGAAACTTGAACGAAATAGCCCTAAGGTTGATAGTTGTTGAGCCGTAATTGTTTGCGGATCGGTTTCGCGGGCAATATTCTCGGCAACATCTTGCAGTTCAATCGTGGTATTGAATAAAAATCGGCGAAAATCTTCGGCAGCCAAATCGGTTAAGGCTACCTGCTGGCGCTCAGCCGATTGCTCCTCGGCGCGATAACTGATATATAAAACTAATACCCAAACACTAAGCAATGGCAGCAATGCAGAGAGTGTGATGATCCACGTAACTCGACGACGAACACGTGCTCGCATAGTGTTTCCTATCCATCAGACCATGGACGACGTAGAATTCATGGCTGATTTACCAAACACCATGCGCTGCATTAGCCCAAGCAACCCAGTTTGCTCCGTGCAACGAGTGATGTTTTTTGAAGAATCCCCGAAGTGTAAACCTGCTAAAAGATTGTTCTAATATAGCAGCAAATAGGCTAGCTAGCAATATAGATATTTTAGCAATTTTAGGCTTGCTACCAACCAATATCGTTACAGTGTTTGCTCAAGTATGGCTGATTTTGGTTATTACTATGTGCATATATGTGCTGGTGGTCGCTAGCAAGCAACCAGCGACCACCAGTAAACTTAATCTTGTGGGCCAATTGGGCAATTACGGTAGCGTTCGGCTAGCGCTTGCACGTCAGCGGGCAAGCTTGGCAAGCCGTTATTTGCTACAATTTGCTGATACCAGCGGGCTGTCCGCTTGGGCGTGCGCTTTTGGGTGGCAAAATCGACTTCGATAATCCCAAAGCGTTCGTCGTAGCCTTCAGCCCATTCGTAGTTATCGAGCATCGACCAAGCATAGTAGCCTTTGACTGGCACACCAGCCGCAATCGCATCGGCCACTGCTTCCAAATGGGTGTGCAAATAGCTCATGCGATCGCCGTCGTTGACCGAGCCGTCTGCGGCGCGTTTGAGGTCAGCGAAAGCACTGCCATTTTCAGTAATGTAAATTGGCGTATTGCCATAATCGCGCTGAACCCGTTTCAATAAATCAGCAAACGCTGCTGGTACAACTTCCCAGCCACGAAAACTAGTTTCGCCAATTGCCGAACTATTAACCAGCGCCAAAAATTTGCTTTCATCAGCCGCCGAAATCCGATTCGGGAAATAATAATTAATACCCAAGAAATCAATTGGCTGTTGAATGACGGCCAAATCGCCAGTCTGCACATAATCCATTTCAATCTGATGGTGTTGATTGAACCACTCAACTGTATCAGCCGGATAGCTGCCACGAAAAATTGGGTCGAGAAACCAGCGATTGCCATAGCCGTCGTTACGCCAGGCCGCCGCATGATCGTCGGGCGTATCGTGGGTTGGGTAGGCTGGGGTTAAATTCAGCGTGATGCCAATTTGGCCCGCCAATTTGCTTTCGCGGAAGAGTTGGGTTGCCAATCCATGCGAATAGAGCAGATGGTGCGAGGCTTTGACTGCGCTTGGCAAATCTTTGATGCCTGGGGCATGGCGGCCTTGGAAATGACCAACAAAGGCTGCAACCCAAGGCTCGTTATGGGTGATCCAAAATGGCACGCTTGTACCTAATTGGCGATACATGGCCTCGGCATATTCAGCAAAACGCAAAGCCGTATCGCGATTCATCCAACCGCCCTTGTCTTGTAAGGCTTGGGGCAAATCCCAGTGATAAAGGGTGGCCATCGGCGTAAGATGACGCTGGTGCAAGCCTTCGATAATCCGTTTGTAAAAATCTAGCCCAGCTTGGTTGATTTTGCCCTTGCCTTCGGGGAAAAGCCGTGGCCATGCAATCGAAAAACGATAGCTGGCCAAGCCAAGCTCACGCATTAAATCTAAATCTTCAGGGTAACGATGATAGTGATCGCAGGCAATATCGCCAGTTTGGCCAAATTTGGTCTTGCCTGGCGTATGGCTAAATCTATCCCAAATTGATTCACCTCGGCCATCTTCATGCACCGCGCCTTCAATTTGGTACGATGAGGTGGCTGTGCCCCAAATAAAATCAGCAGGAAAATGCTGTTCTACAGTCGTCATGTGGTCTCCTTTGACATGAATTACTGCAATGTTTGAAATCGGTCTCATGGAAGCTGTTTGGCGCAATCACCAGACCGCCTGTATTATACGGCTGAATTGCTGATTGAAATGAGCAGGCTGATGAATCTGAATGTTATGCAGGTAGCGCTTGAGCAAGCTGCGCTCGCGCTTGGCCGTACTAGTCCGAATCCGGCGGTGGGCGCGGTGGTGGTTCAGGCTGGCCAAATTGTTGGGCGCGGCCATACTCAGCCAGCAGGCCAAGCTCATGCCGAGGTGATGGCTTTGCGTGAGGCTGGCGAACAAGCTCGTGGCGCAAGTTTATATGTCACGTTGGAGCCTTGTACAATTTGGGGACGCACCCCGCCTTGTACCGATGCGATTATCGCCGCTGAAATTGCCGAGGTGATCATTGCTTCGCGTGATCCCAACCCACGTTTCGAGCACGATGCGGCGACAGTTTTGCAAGCGGCAGGTATTCGGGTGGGCTTTGCGCCTGAATATGAAGCGGCAGCAATTGACCAAACTGAGGCTTTTCGCCATTGGATTACCACCAAACAGCCGTTTGTAACGGTCAAATATGCTATGAGCCTTGATGGCAAAATTGCTACGCGCACCGGCGATGCGCGTTGGATTAGCGGGCCAGCTTCGCGCCACAAAGTGCATGAATTGCGCGATCGAACTGATGCAATTTTGGTGGGCATCAACACCGTGCTGGCCGATGATCCACTATTGACTACACGGCTTGAGCAGCATTGGCGACCAGTGCAACACCCCGTGCGTGTGGTGCTTGATGCGCGTGGGCGCATGCCTTCCAGCGCGGCGATGTTGGCGCAAGCTGTGCCTAGCTCAACGATTATTGCGACAACTGCCGCTGCTAGTGCTGCATGGCGAGCAAGCCTCAACAATGCTGAAATTCTTGAGTTACCGAGCAATCTTGAGGGTCGGGTTTCAATTCCAGCGTTGTTGAGCGAGCTTGGTCAACGGGGAATAAGCTCGTTAATGGTTGAGGGTGGTGGCGAAACGATTGCAGCATTTTTGGCGGCGCAGGCAGTTCAAAAAGTCCAAGTAGTGATCGCACCCAAGATTATTGGTGGAGTTGCGCCAAGTCCGGTTGCTGGAGTTGGTATCGCCCGTATGAGCGAAGCCCAGCTTTGGCAAGTACGCAGTAGTGAGCAAATCGGGGCTGATATTTGGCTTACTGCCTATCCCAACCCACAGGTATAGTAATGTTCACCTTGCGGGGGCTGAAAAATCACCCTGAGAACGCTTACATTCCTGTTAGAATGGACAAGGCATCGCCCTGCACACGATAAAGGAACCGCCATCATGCGTCTGAGTCAACGTTTCGCCTTGTTAAGCCTGTTGCTATTTGAATCGGTTATGAGTATTTTGGGCTTACTCTTCTTAGCATTCAATGATGGTGCACCTGAAGTGTTAATCGGCCTTGGCATTTTGCCAATTTTAACGCTTGGTTTGGCCTTTGGGGCTTGGCGAAATTGGCCTTGGGTGCCTATTGCCAGCGTGGTGGTGGCCACTGCAATCACCGTGTTATTACTGATCGATCCCGCCAAAGATATTTACTTCTCGCCAGTCTTGTTGGCTCCGATGGCGGTGGCCTTTGTGGTCACCGATTCGCGCACGACGATCATCACCGCGCTGGTGGCAATTGTCGTGACATGGTTGCGAGCCGATAGCGATACGCCTTATCTTAAAGTGGATTATGCGATTTGCTATGCCTTTATTGCTGGTTGCTTGTGGTTAGGGCGTTTGATTTTGGAGCAAACCCAACAGGCCAATACCGAAGCGCTGGATTTGGCTCAAACTGAGCGTGGCATGGCTCAACGTTACGCCCAAGAGGCCGAAGATCGCGCCAGCAGCTTGCAGACGCAATCTGAGGAGCAACAACGCTTGTTGGCAACCGTTGCCGCCTTGGAAACGCCGATCGTTGAAGTTGCCGAGCAAGTTTTGCTAGCGCCAATCATTGGCTATGTCGATGATCAACGGGCGGCTCAATTGACTGATCGGATTTTAGCGGCAGTTAATCAGCGCCGCGCCAATGCGATTATTTTGGATATTACCAGCCTCAGTAATGTCAATGCCCAAACTGCCCAACAATTGCTGCGCCTCGCCAGCGCGATTCGTTTATTGGGCAGTTCGGTGATTTTGAGTGGCATCAGCCCTGATTTGGCCACAACCTTAGTGCGGCAACGGATCGATTTGGGCATGGTTCGCACCGCCCCAACGCCGTATGCGGCCTTACAACTTGCCGCTACCCTTTAAAGTTTGCCTAGCTGTAATAAATCGCGTAAACGTAAGCTTTGGCGATAGCGCAACAAGCCAATCCGCACAATTCGCCCGGCAAAACGGGTGATCAAGCCAGCGGCAAGCCACAACCAAACCACCGTGGCGATTTGCTGCCAGATTGGCACACTGCCGCTCATCACCCGTTGTAGCAACGTTACGGGAGCGGTATAAGGAAATAGATTAAAGCCAATCGCCAACGCGCCGTTGGGATTATTGCTCAACACGGCAATAAACCACAGTGGCATCGTACATAACAGGGTTACAATCCCCGTCAGTTGCTGGCCTTGTTGGGCGCTGGTTACGGCTGCACCGATGGCGCTGAGCGTAGCAGCAATAATAAAGTAACTGGGGAAAAACAACATAAACCCCAGCACAATCACCCCAATGCTGATGCCTTGCTCTCCGATTAAATCAAATTGAGCTGCGGCAAAGCCCAATAATACCAAGCCACCGCTGGCCCAGATGCTCAATTGGGTCAAGGCCAATGCGCCCAAGCCCAGAATTTTGCCAGTCATAATTTGGTAGGTCGAGAGCGAGCTAGCCAAAATCTCCATAATCCGCTGCTCTTTTTCTTCGATCAAGGCCATCATTAAGTACGAACCACTGCCGAAGGTCGAGCCAAGCAGCAAAATGCCAAAGAAAATTGGCACAGCGATCGATAAACCCGAACGGCGAGCCTCTTCGGGCGGCGCATCAAGCACAATGCTATCAAGCTTGCGAATTGGCTGAAACACCACATCTGGTTCATCGAGCAACTGCGCCGCCAAAACTGCCCGTAAAAAACCACCAAATTGGCTTTCGGCAAGCTGGGGCAAGGCTTCAAGGGCATAGCCTTCAATCGTCGCACTGCTAAGAAAATCGGCGGGCACAACAAACGCCGCATCAATTGTTTCAGCTTGTAAGGCAGCTTTCGCCGCATCTAAGCTGGCATATTGACGGATTTGAACCGTACCCAAATTACTATTCCAAGCAATGTCGGGCTGCAAGCCGCTGGTTAAGCCACTTTGGTCAACATAGCCAATCGCCTTGACTTGCGATGAAAGCAGCAACACGATTACCACAATCACAAAGAGTCCAACCAAGATCAGTGGCATGCCAAAGGTTGAAATCAAAAAGCCCCGACGGCGTAGATGGGTGAAATATTCATGGCGGGCAATAGTCCAGATTTTGCTCATGCCGATCCCTTACTCCTGAGCCAAGGCCGCTGCCGCTTCATCATCGATGCTGAGGCTGCGCTGCATTGGGGTGTAAAACGTCGTTTCGACATCGGGCCACAAATCCTGAGGCACAAGCCACGATTGCAGCATGATGCTGCCGCCTGTGGTTTGGCTCAGTTCAAAGCGCACATACATCGGCTGGGCATTCAAACTGGCCGTGCCTTCGAGGCGATAGGTTGCGCCTTCGCTAGCGCTATTCAATTGCACATCACGGGTCAGATAGGTAGCGAAGGTTTGCGATTTAACCATTTCGACGATTTCCGCCGCTTTGGTTGAATCAAGTTGTTCGGCCTGCCAACTAAACGAAATTGTCACTACGACGCTGGCATTATAGGCAAAACTGCTGATTCCAATGCCATTTTTGAGCGATTCGGTGCGCCAATTGCTCGGCACATCGATCGCAAATACTCCACGTGGATCGCGATAGGTGGTGAAGGTCAAGGAAACTGGCTCAGTTGCGCTGGGCGTACTGGTTGGCTCCAATGGTGCCACCGCAGCTTGAGGGCTTGGGCTAGCTTGGATCATAGTTGGTGCTGTCGTTACTTGGTTGCTCGCTGGCGCGACTGGTTGTTCCGTGCAGCCCACCAAGAGCACGATTAAACTGAAAATGCAGATTAACCTTCCCATACCGTTTGTCCCTCAATGATCGTTTGGGCAACTTGAACCTTGGCAACTTGATCGTTGGCTACTTGGGCTAAATCTTGATCAAGAATTACCAAATCGGCGAGCTTACCCACGCTCAAACTACCTTTAAACGCTTGCTCACCTGAGGTAATTGCTGGGCCGACCGTGTAGGCCCACAGTGCCTCGTTTAAACTCAAGCATTGTTCGGGATACCACCCGCCTGCTGGAGTGGCATCGGGGCGTTGACGGGTGACCGCTGCCTGCAAGCCAGCCCATGGATTCCACGATTCAACGGGCGCATCGGAGCCAAAGGCCAAAATTGCGCCGCTAGCCTGCAAACTACGCCAAGCATAGGCATATTGCGAACGCTGGCCCCACAAGCGATCAGCCAAGGTAATATCGCTGGTAGCATGAATCGGCTGCATTGAGGCAATCACTCCAAGTTGGCCGAAGCGCCGAATATCATCAGGGTGTAAAACTTGGGCATGCTCGATGCGATTGGGAATTCGCGCCGCTACGGGGCCAGTGCCAAGGCTTGGTTGCAAGGTTTCAGGATTGGCCTTGATTGCCGCCTCAATTGCATCGAGCACCGTGCGATTGGCAGCATCGCCGATAGCATGCACAATCACGCTAATATCATTGGCAAGCGCCCGATCAATCGTCGCAAACAGATCTTCGCGATCTAACATCGGAATGCCGTAGGGATGGGGGGCATTCGCTGGTAGATTATCAAATGGGGTGAGCATATGTGCAGTAGCCGAGCCAAGTGAGCCATCGCTAAATATTTTCAAATTGCCAAAACGTAGCCAAGCATCACCCAACCCCGATTTGAGGCCGATCGCCAGCGCATGATCAAGCAAATCCATGCGTAAATGGTGCAAAATGCGCATTTCGAGTGCGCCCCGCCCATAAAGTGCCTGCACCGCCGCAAAGCAATCTGGGCCTTCGGGCACATGCAAACTGGTGATGCCCCGTCGATGCATGCGTTTGATGAAGGTTTGAATGCTGGCCTCTTTTTGCGCATTGCTCGGCTCTGGAATGCAGGCTTTGACTGCTAATTGACCATTTTCAAACAGCATGCCGTTGGGTTCGCCTGCGCTATCACGGCCAATGCTGCCACCATCAGGATCGCTGCTAAATTTGCTGATATTGGCGCGTTGGAGGGCCGCATTATTGACCCAAGCTGAGTGCAAATCTTTGCGAGTGATGAAAGCTGGGCGGCCACCAGTTACTTGATCAAGCTCGCTGGCGGTGGGCCAATCGCGCTGCCACAAGCTATGATCCCAGCCTGAGCCAAGCACCCAAGCATCGGCGGGCAAGCGTTCAGCATGGCGGCGAATAATTTCTAATGCCTGCTCAAACGAAGCCACCTCTTGCAGATCAATCTGATCGGCCAGTAATGCGCTCCAAAGCAAGTGAATATGCGCATCGCAAATGCCAGGAATAACGCTACGCCCCGCTAAATCAATATAATCATAATCGGCGCTGATGGCTGCTCGAACCTCGGCATTGCTGCCAACTGCCAATACCTTGCCATCGCGCAAAGCGATTGCTTCAGCCACACCCACAGTTGGGTCGAGCGTCCAAATCGCGCCACCAGCTAACAAACGATCACGGGCCATGGTTGTTCTCCAGTAACAAAGACTGCTTACCATTGTAACAAAAACATGGCATATATCCTGCTTAGTTGCTGCTTAGGAATTACTAATTATAAGGAGAATTGCCATGGTTCGACATAAAAAGAGTGCATTGGCGGCGTTGGCATTGGCAGGCTTGGCCTATTTCTTCAAACGGCGTTCAGCCCGCTAAATCACGTAGGTATCAAACAGAATTTGAGCTTGCTTGCCGAAGATCGCTCAGTCTCATGATATGATGAAGCAAGCAAAATCGAATACTTGTTCAGTAGCGTTAAGCTTGCTGAACGCCAGATGCGGGCGGCCCTAGGTCAGCTCGCATCTTGATACCTGATGGAGGCATGAATGAGCCAGATTCGCAAAAGTCGTATTGCTTATTCAGCCGGTGGTGTTTGCTATCGCTGGATGGATGAAGTGCCTGAGGTAGTGCTGATTGCGACCCATAACAGTACACGCTGGGGTTTGCCAAAAGGCCATCGTGAAGGTCGCGAAACCTTTGCCCAAGCAGCCCGCCGTGAAATAAACGAAGAAACTGGCTTACGCGGCGAAATCGTTTGCTCGCTTTCGGCAATTCAATATTGGTTTCGGGTTGAGAGTCACTTTGTGCATAAATGGGTCGAGTTTTTTCTGTTTCGCTGTACTGGCGGATGTCTCAAGCCACAGCTTTCGGAAATCGACGATGCCCAATGGTTTTTGTTGCCCGATGCACTTGAGCAAATTAGCTTTCCGCGTGAGCGAAGCGTGCTAGAGGTGGTTAACACGATCTGGCGCTCGAATCGTTTAATCTAGTTTGGGCAGTGGCTTGAGCCACATCACGCTCGGCAACAAGCGGCCCATTTTTTGCGCTAAAGGCAAGCCAACAACGCTAACCGTGGCTAGCCAGATAACCTGCATCCAAAGCATGCTCAGATACCAGCCAACACAAATGCCATAGAGCAAACAGAGACCGCGTGGTAGCTCTTTGCGCAGGCTGGTCACGAGGCCATCGGTGTGGGGTAAGCTCAAAAATGTAATCGTTGGCAAATAATTGAGCATTGGTTGGGTGATATTCAAGCCGAGCAATGCGCAAACCCAGGTTGCAACCAACCACATTTGGCTGCTCCAAAAACCAATCACCAGAAAATAAATGACTTGCATCAAAAAGTTAGGATCTTTGATATTGGCGCGTAATTGCTCAATCACGGGCAATTGATAATTCATTTCGGGCTGACTGATGGGCTGCACCCGCGCTGCCGCGACGGTTAATGGCTGCGGTGCTGCTTGCATAAATAATGGCAAGGGTGGCAATTTATCGGCAGGCATGGTTGGTGGCGCTGCATACATAGCCTCAAGCGAGACCCCGCAATGTAAACAATAGCGTAAATTGGGATTAATTGTTTCACCACACTCAAAACATTCCATAGCCCGATCCTTTCGGCAATGCACATTCCGATTGATGTTGTAATAATGATAGCGGAGCCTTGATTGCTGACGTTGCTATGACGTATGGTACGGTAGCGATTGTTGCATTGCAAGATCATAATTAGCAGCGTTGTGTTAACTTTTGTGGCCCGAGCTAAACTTGGCTATAGGCGATTAGGAAGGGATTAGCTGTCAGGAGCTAGGAGCCAGTTTTATCACAAAGTGTCGATTTTAGCCACAGATTGGCACAGATTTGGATGATTATTCTTATATGCCTTGGGCAGCTAACAATACTTCACCCGCATTTTTTACAACCTCTGGGTTAACTACTGGCCCCTAGCCCCTGATTTCTGATCTGCGCCTCTGCGCTAAAAACTAGCCCCTGATGCCTGACCGCTAGGGTTATTCGTTGACTTCTAAGCCTTCGGCAATTTGGATGAGGGTTGTTTGATCGAGCACATAGCTTTCAACGATGATAATTTGGCCATTTTCTTCCCATAAGACCAAATTAACCGCGACTGTTTCAAGATCTTCTTGATACATCTTGCCTTCTTTCGCTTTGATGTATAACGGTGCTTGCTCGATATACAAGCCTTGGGTGTTGCGCACTGTGATCGGTGTGGTGCTGGCTGCCCCAACTCCGAGGGTACTGCCTTCTTCAATGCTCCGTACCGAGATATAGATCGAATCGGGTGTGCTATCGTTGGCATAGTAGCGACCGCTGTAGCTTGGGTTGGCAACGTAACCAGCTGGTAGATAGGTTGGATTGAACAGGCTAGCATCGCTGAGCACTGGTGGGGTTGCGGTTGGTTGGTCTGGGATTGGTGGTACCTCGGTTGCAGTGAGCAATTGTTCAGCTTTGGTTGGCTCGTTGGTCACACTCAACCAGCCAATTTGGCGCAAAATTTGGCTAGCATAGCTGCGCAATGGTGGTACAGCAACGGTTGCGACAACTAAGGCCATAACAACGGCTAAGGCCATGCGCATTTTTGATTTCAACATAAAACCTCCAGAATGATGTTTGCCAGTGCCAAATTGTTGAATCCGTTGGGCAGTAGCTGCCTGTTGGATGCTGCTCGGCTGCAAACGCAATTGTTCCAACTGTTGGGCCAGATGCAGTAAGGCTTGATGATTCGGATCGGCGGACGATGGTAGTTGACCAGTTTCAAGCAAGTGGTCAACATCAGCATTAAATTGCTGGATTTGTTGCTCGATCATTGTTCGTATCCTCTATTTGGTAGCCATTGACGAAGCCGTTGCAGGCTGCGGTAGAGCAGTACCCCAACATTGCTTTCGCTATGGCCAGTAATTTCGGCAATTTGGCGATTGTTCAAGCCTGCTCCAAATTTCAGGGCAATCACATCGCGCTCATGAGCTTTAAGTTTATGCAGTGCCTGATACAGCTGTTGATTGGTCTCGCTGCGTAGAGTGTCAGCAATTGGGTCGGCATTATCAGCAGCATGTTCACGCATAAAATCTAATGAGAGCCAGCGTTGCCGTCGTTGGCGTTGAAAATGGCTATCAACACAATGGCGGGCAATCCCAAAAATCCATGCTCCAAGGCTGCCACGGTCGGCGCGATAGGTTTCGCTGCGGCTCATGGCCCGCTCAAAGGTATGGGCCACCAAATCGTCGGCACAAGCAGGATCGCGCACGCGGTAGGCAATATAGCGATAGATTGATGCATACTGTTGGGCATAGAGTTCAGCAAAATCAATGTGCTGATTGCTTGTTTCACGGGTTGGTTGTTGAATTTGAATCATCGTTGGCCTCACTTATCTGACGCACTTAAACTACACCCAACCTGCTAAAGTATTACAAGCAATATTGAGCAACTAGGGTTCAGTGATCAGGGGCTAGGTTTAACCACGCAGAACGCGAAGGTTGTTTTGGGATTACAAATGGCACGAACGAGGATTTTAATCTCAAACTGGTTAAGTCAAATCATCCACTTTTGTATTAATTAAAGTAATAAAAAATGTATTAATAAAACATGATTTAGCCCTTGACAATGGGCTAAAACGCAGCTAGCATACATTAACTCTCTGATTGTAGGGAACCTATTTCGCTCCACAACTATGGGGTAAACGTATGCTGTCGCTGACGACTGCTCAACGTGATCTGTTGTATCTGTTGCTTACCACTGAGACTCCGATTGGGGCTGCGGCGCTCGGTCAGTCTCTCCATCTCACACCACGCCAAGTTTCCTATAGTTTACGGAGTATTAAGCTGTGGTTGGCTCGTCGCCATGCCAGTTTGCGCCAAGTGCCTGGGGTTGGCATTCAGCTAATCTGCTCGGCCCAGCAACGTGAACGCCTCTACGCTGAATTAGAATCCCATGCTAAATTTCAATTGATTCTCACGCCCGAACAACGTGGTCAGCTTTTGGCCTTCGTGTTGTTGATTACCCCCGAACCCTTGACCCTCAACCAACTCCAACAAGATTTAGCAGTTGCTCGCACGACCGTGCTTAAAGATCTCGATGTCATGGAGATTTGGTTGGCCAGTTTTGGTTTGCAAGTGGTGCGGCGGCAGCATCGCGGCTGCTGGATCGAAGGCGCTGAGTTGGCCAAACGCCAAGCTTTAGCCGCGTTGTTATGGGGCGATGTACCATTTAGTTTGCCAATTATCAGCGTGCAAGCGGGCCTTGGTTTTGATTTTGTGTTACAACAAGATGCAGCCCTCTTGCCGATTATTCAACGGGTCAATAGCTTTTTGCAGGAGCTTGATCTGCCTAAAGCCCAACAGCAGGTGATTTGGGCTGAAGCTGCGTTAAATGCGCGGTTTAGCGATCAGGCAATTAGTTTATTAGCTTTGGCCTTGGCTTTGCAACAGCAACGCATCAACACCCAACAGTATCTGCATTGGCATCCCGAAACGTTATACTGGCTTGAGCAACAGCAGGTTTGGCCAGTTGCTAAACAATTTGAGCAACATTATGGTTTGCAAGCCAGTGCCACGAGCAATCTTGCTGAAATTGCTGGTGTTGCTTTGCAATTGGTATGTGCTGCCCGCGAACGGCCTTGGCCTAATCAACATGAGACCGATCACGTAACCGTTCGTTTGATCAATGGGCTAATTGATTTGATTGCCACCAGCTACGATCTAGCCGAGCTAGCCAACGATCAGCTTTTGCATGATGGTTTGGCCGCCTTAATTCCGCCAGCCTGCAATCGCCAGCGCTTTGGTCTATGGATTCCGACTCATCAATCCAGCGAAACGCAGAGCGAACGTTATGCAACTGAGCGGCGTGTGGCCGATTTAATTGATCGTAAGTTGCTGGCAACGATTGGGGTGGCTTTGCCGATTGATGCCCGTGATGAATTGATTTTGTTGTTGCGGGCGGCGGTGGTGCGGGCGCGGCCTGTGCAAACCCGCAATATTTTGGTGGTTTGTCCGAGCGGCATGGCCACGACCCAACTTTTGGTGGCGCGGCTCAAAGCACGGTTTCCCAAACTAGGTATTTTTGAAGTGCTCTCGATGCGTGAGCTTTCGGCAGAACGTTTAGCCAATGCCGACTTGGTGATTACGACCGCGCCGTTAGCATTGGCTAGTGTGCCAATTGATGTCATCCAAGTGCATCCAATGTTGCACCCAGAAGATATTGCAGCGCTGACCCAGTGGATGGTTTAGTTTGCTAAATCATCGCATTTTGTCGTAATAGCGCAACCAAAAGACAGATTAATAAAATGGGTTTTATGGCTTGACAATGGCCTAAAACGCCTGTACCGTTAATAGTACACAAACACATCGAAACCTCTGTCCATCCGGAGCTATCTCCCTCGATTGACAACCTACGACAGGATCGTCGGGCTGGTGTAGGGCACTGCCAGAACACCACGGCGAACCTCTTCTTAGCGGTGTGTGCGATACCGTGGGTGACTGTTGCGCAGATAACAACCCGGGCGTTAGCTGACGAACCACCATTCTGAATCCACGGGGCAATCAACGACGATTAACAATGACTTCAAAGGAGAAACGCCCATCATGCGACAGCATATTCAGCGCTTCGGCAGCTTCTTGGCTGCAATGGTTGTTCCCAATATCGGTGCGTTCATCGCTTGGGGCTTAATCACCGCTCTGTTCATCCCAACTGGTTGGATTCCAAACGAAACCTTTGCCAAGCTCGTTGGCCCAATGATTACCTACCTGTTGCCAACCTTGATTGGTTATACTGGCGGTAAGATGATTCACGATACCCGTGGCGGGGTGGTTGGGGCCGCCGCAACCATGGGTGTAATCGTCGGGGCCGATATTCCAATGTTTATCGGGGCCATGGTCATGGGGCCACTTGGCGGCTACCTGATGAAGAAAATCGACGAGTTTCTCGAAGATCGCGTGCCAACTGGCTTTGAAATGTTGGTCAATAACTTCTCAGCGGGCTTCTTGGTAATGGGTTTGGTGTTGTTGGCGAATATGACAATCGGCCCAATTGTCGAAGGCTTGAGCAAAGGTCTAGGTTCTGGGGTTCAATTTCTGATTGACTGGCGTTTGTTGCCTTTGGCCGATATTATTATTGAACCAGCCAAAGTGCTCTTCCTCAATAACGCCATCAACCACGGGATTCTTGGCCCCTTAGGCGTGGCTGAAGTTGGCGAAAGTGGCAAAGCGATTCACTTTTTGCTCGAAAGTAACCCCGGCCCAGGCTTAGGCTTGCTCTTGGCCTTCTGGTTTGCTGGCAAAGGCAACCTCAAAGAATCAGCACCTGGTGCTGCTGTGATTCACTTCCTCGGTGGGATTCACGAAATCTATTTCCCCTACATTTTGGCTCGCCCCGTGATGATTGTGGCAATGTGGGCTGGCGGGATCTTAGCCGACCTGTGGTTTGTGATTTTTGATGCAGGTTTGGTTGCTACGCCATCACCTGGCTCGATCTTTGCCTACTTGGCAGTTATTCCACGTGGTGGCCACTTTGCGGTCTTGGGTGGGGTTTTCGTCGGGATTGTTGGCTCGTTTGTGGCTGGCTCGATGTTGCTCAAACTCTTCCCTGGCGAAGAAACCGTAGCAGATGCGCAAACCAGTTCAGAAATGACTGGCACCGCTGCAACCGCCCACTAATTGCGCTTGAATCTCAACTGAAGGAGGTATGTCATGGCTCAATCAATTGCCGCTGCCGATGTTACAACGATTGTTTTTGCCTGTGAAGCAGGGATTGGCTCAAGTTTTATGGGTGTTACCGCACTCAAAAAGAAACTCAAACAAGCCAATTTGAGCATCACGGTGGTCCATAAATCGGTGCGCTCGTTGCCAACCGATGCCAAGCTGGTGTTGGTGCACAAAGGTTTGGCCGATTTTGCGCGGAAGCAAGCGCCTAATGCCGTTGTGATTGCCTTTACCCAATTCCTCAATGACCCTGTGTTTGATCAAGTTGTTCAAAGCTTGCAGGATGGCACTGATCTTGTGGAGGCCTAAAATGGCAATCTTATCGAGCGAAACGATTCGGCTAGGAGCCAGCGCTGCTAGCAAACAAGAGGCGATTCAGCAGGCCGGAGCGTTGTTAGTTGCCAGTGGTTGTGTCGCTGCCAACTATGTCGATGGTATGTTGAAGCGCGAACAAGTTATCTCAACCTATCTGGGCAATGGGGTTGCGATTCCCCATGGTCAGCACGAAAATATGGCCGATGTGATTCGCACTGGCATTGCCGTGGTGCAGTTTCCCGCCGGCGTTGAGTGGGAGCCAGGCGAATTGGCCTATTTGGTGATTGGGATTGCTGCCAACGCCGATGAGCATGTGGGTGTGTTAGCAAACTTAGCCGAAGTGATCGAGGATGAAACGATTGTGCAGCAATTGGCTCAAACCAGCGATCCATCGCAGATTCTTGAGCAATTAGGGCGAGCGCGTGAGGAAGAAGCCTACGACGAGGAAAGGCATCATGCAGGAGCTTGATCTGGTGATTCATAACTCGGCAGGCCTGCATGCGCGGCCTGCTCGAGTCTTAGTTGACCTTGCAAAACAATTCAAATCGACGATTTCGATTCGTGCTGGCAGCAAGCGGGTCAACGCCAAAAGTATGATCGCGCTGTTGACCCTCGGCGTAGTCTGTGGTCAGGCGATCCAAATCGAGATTAACGGCGAAGATGAAGCTGCCGCTGCTGAAGCCATCGCAACTGCCGTGCACGAAGGTTTGGGCGAAGGGCATGGCACACCAGCCGCCAATAGCGTTAATGATGCTTTGGCTGCGGCTCGTAATGGCCATGCCAAGCTCAATGGCCATGCCAAACTTGAAACCACCGTTGCTGTGGCCGAACCGCCGCCTGCGCCAGCCCCAACCCGGGCTGAGCCACTCAAAGCTGGCGCGACCGTCCAAGGGATTGCTGGCGCACCTGGCATTGCAGTTGGCCCAATTTTGCGCTACGAACGTGCACAAATCGAAATTAACCACCGATTTAGCGGAGTGGATAACGAACTCCAGCGGTTGCAAGCGGCCTTAACCACCGCCCAACAGCAATTGGTGGCGCTGCGCGAACAAGTATTGCTACGGGCTGATGCCAGTGAAGCCGCCATTTTCGATGTTCACCGCGATATTTTGGCCGATCCAGCCTTGCTTGAGGCCGTGCATGGCTCAATTGGCGCTGGGCAAGGAGCCGAAGTCGCTTGGCAGAATGTAATCAATCAACAGGCCAACGCGATTGCCCAACTTGACGATGCCCTACTTGCCGAGCGTTCTAGCGATATTCGTGATGTGGGCGATCGGGTGCTGCGGCTTTTGGTAGGAGCTGAAGCCTCGACGCTTGACGCCCACTGGGCCAAGGCCAATCAGCCGATGATTGTGGTGGCCTATGATCTGACACCTTCAGAAACCGCTGCTTTTGATCCCGCCAAAGTGTTAGGTTTTTGCACAGCCGTGGGTGGCCCGAATGCCCACACCGCAATTTTGGCTCGTGCCTTGGGCTTGCCAGCGGTGATTAGTGCTGGCCCAAGCGTCCTCGAACTTGCCACCGGAACCGAAGTAATTCTCGATGGCACGGCTGGCACGTTGTTGATCAGTCCAGCGCCTGAAGCCATTGCCGCAGCCAAAACTGCCCAGCAGCGTGAGCGTGAGCATCAAGCATTGGCCATGCGCAGCGCTAACGAGCCAGCTACAACCGTTGATGGTCAGCATATCGAAGTGGTTGCTAACATTGGGGGCCTGAGCGAAGCCCAACAAGCAACAACCTTGGGCGCTGATGGCGTGGGTTTGTTGCGTACCGAATTTCTATTTTTGGAGCGCACCCAAGCCCCAACCGAAGATGAGCAGTTCGCAACCTACCGCGAGATTGCCCAGGCCATGGGCGATGCCCCAGTGATTGTGCGCACTTTGGATATTGGCGGCGACAAGCCACTGCCCTATCTGGCCTTGCCGGCGGAAGAAAACCCATTTTTGGGTGAGCGTGGCATTCGCTTGTGCCTAGCACACCCTGAATTGCTACAAACCCAATTACGAGCAATTTTACGCGCTGCCAGCTTTGGTTGCTTGCGCATTATGTTCCCGATGATTGCTGATGCTGGTGAGTTACGCGCAGCCAAAGCCGAAATTGAGCGGATTCGCAACGAATTGCAAGTAGCGCCAATCGAAATCGGGATTATGATCGAAGTACCTTCAGCGGCCTTGATGACCGATATTTTGGCGGCTGAAGTTGATTTCTTCTCAATTGGCACCAACGACCTGACCCAATATACCTTAGCCATGGATCGGACGCACCCAACGCTGGCGGCTCAAGCCGATGGTTTGCATCCAGCGGTATTGCGCCTGATTGCGCGAACGGTTGAGGCGGCCCATGCGGCTGGCAAATGGGTCGGAGTTTGCGGTGAGTTGGGCGCTGATCCGCAAGCTGTGCCAATTTTGGTGGGCCTTGGGGTTGATGAACTCAGCGTCAGCGTGCCCGCCATTCCAACTGTCAAAGCCCAAATCCGGGCATTGAACTTTGCTCAGTGCCAAACATCTGCTCGGCGGGCGTTGGCCTGTGCCACTGCCGCCGAAGTACGCCAAGGAGCGTTCGACCAATGACCACGTTTGATGACTATCAATCCCCCAATGCCCCAATTGCGGCAACTACGGTTGCTTGGAATATGTATGGGGCTGGGGTCGAACATATCGGGCGCAATGCCCAACCAGAAACCTTTGCCGTTACTGAACCTGCCGCCGATCAACTATTGGTGCGGGTCGATGCAGTCGGCATGTGTTTCTCCGATGTAAAGCTAATTCAGCAGGGTGGTCGCCATCCCAAGCTGTATAACCGTGATTTGGCGACTGAACCAACACGGTTGGGCCATGAGGCGGCTTTGACTGTGCTCAAAGTTGGCAAGGACTTACAAAACCAGTATCAACCGGGCCAGCGTTTGGCGATTCAGCCCGATATCTATCAAGATGGCATGAGCACCGCCTATGGCTATACTATTCCTGGTGGTTTGACTCAGTTTCACTTGATTGGCGCTGAAGTGCTGAATGCCGATGATGGAGCCTATGTTTTGCCAGTTGGCGAGGGCATGGGCTATGCTGAAACCGCTTTGACCGAGCCATGGGCCTGTGTCGAAGGTGCGTATACTCAGCGTCGGCGGCTTAACCCCAAAGAGGGTGGTACATTGTGGATTATCGGGCAAGCTGGCGATCAACGCAGCTACAGTTTCAGCAGCGGCTTCGATGCTCCAGCCCGCATTATTTTGACCGACGTACCGCAACAATTGCAGCAACAATTACAGCAAACCAGCAAAGCCCAAATTATTGTGCGCGATGGTTTGAACGTTGACGATTATCTTGAGTTACGCAATGATCTGACCAGCAACCAAGGTTTTGATGACGTGGTTATGCTTGATCCACGCTCGGCGAGCCAAGTTAGTGCTGCGGCGCGTTTGGTGGCTCGCCGTGGCACGTTTAATCTGGTTGGCCAAACTGCGCTCGATGGGTTGCCTGAGATTGATGTTGGCCGAATTCACTACGATTATATTGCCTATGTTGGCACAAACAGCACAGATATTAGTGCAGCCTATGGTGAAGCTCGCAATCGCTGCGATTTACTGCCAAATGGTGTCGCTGTGTTTGTGGGTGCTGGTGGCCCGATGGGTCAAATGCACGTTCAACGGGCAATTGAATTGCCGAATGGCCCACGCACGATTATCGCTACCGACGTGAACGATGATCGTTTACGCGCCTTAGATCGTTTATTCCGTGGTTTGGCCGAATCACGCGGCAAACGCTTGCTGTTGATCAACCCAACCGTTGAAAACTCATTGCATGCCACGGTCATGCTCGAAACCGACGATCTTGGTGCTGATGATGTAATTGTGAGCGTGCCTAGCGGCCCCTTGATGGGCGATGCCGCAACTTTGATGGCTCCCAACGGGATGTTGGTGTTGTTTGCAGGCGTGCCCAATGGCACTTTTGCGCCATTGAATTTGAGCAATGTCTACTTGGCCAATGCCCAATTTACGGGCACATCTGGCTCACGAATTATCGACCAAGCGACTGTGATTCAAAAAACTGTGGCAGGTGAACTCTCGCCTAATCGCTCGGTCGCGGCGGTTGGTGGTATCGAAGCCGCGCTTGATGGGGTCAAAGCTATGATGGCCGGAACCTATGCTGGCAAAGTCGTGATCTTCCCACAACTCAGCGGCTTGCCACTGACCGGGATTGATGAATTGCACAAAAACTTCCCCGAAGTTGCCGCCAAACTTGGCGAGGGCAATGTTTGGAATCCTGAGGCCGAACAAGCGTTGATCGAAACCTTCTGGCAACGCTAATTGCTACGTTTCCCAAAGATTGTGCCGCTCACTTCATGACAAGTGGGCGGTTTTTTTGATCTTTTAGTATTTAGTCTGATGGTCACGATCGCTTGCTAGCGTTGACTCCATGCGGGCATCGGGTACAACAGTGGTTTTTCGGCCACGGCTTGGGGAAACACCGTATATTTTTGACCATCAGGATACAACTGCTCAACCGCCATGGGTTTGTCGCTGTTCACGCCCTGCGCGTCAAACTGAATTGGACCAAAGAAAGTATTAAGTTTTAAGCCTTTAATCGTATCGCGCACCGCTAAACGATCAATCGTTCCTGCCCGCTCAAAGGCCCGTTGAAACACAATCAATGAGGCCGCCGACTCGGCCACTTGATAGGGTACCGATTTATATTGCGGATATTGTTGACGAAAGGCTTGGGCGAAGGCCGCTGGGGTTTGCCAGCTATCATCACCATGATAGTCGAGGGCCGGAGTCCATTGGGTTGGGCCAAGAATATAATCGGCATCATGTTGTAAATTGGCGCGAAATTGCGGCAATAATGGCCCAACGCTCAATCCAATTGCCTTGGGGCTAAGATCGAGGCTTTTGGCCTGCTTGACGATTAATAAAGCCTCTTGCAGATGACCTGCACCGAGCAACATATCGGGCTGAAGTTGCTTAATGATATTTAAGTGATGACTCACATCACGCGCATCGCTGGGATAATCGCCATGATAAACCACATTTAATCCGCGCTGTTGGGCATAATCGCGCACGCCTTGGGCAACATCCTGCGAAAACGAATCGGTTTCGCTCAACAGAGCTAGCGTTTTGAGGCTTGGATCAGCCGCCAATACTGCATCAATCACTCCGTTTAAGTAGTGACGGGCGGGCGTTTGCACACTGAAAATATAGTGATAGTTATTGGCATAAATGCTGCTGGCCGAGCCATGACCCGAAACCAATGGAATATGATATTTTTCGGCGATCGCTACCGCAACGCTGGTGGCATCCGAGCCATATGGCCCCAATAAAAAATCAACTTGATCGTGATTGATTAATTTTTCATACAGCTCAGCTGTGCGTTCGAGGTTCGATTCATCATCGTAATAGCGTAAACGCAATTGATAGCGTTGGCCGCCGACCAGAATTCCACCTTGAGCATTCAGGGTATCAACAAAAAATTGATACCCATCACGCACATATTCGCCTTCTTTAGCGGTTTTGCCGGTAATCGAGATCGATGCGCCAAAGGTGATCACCAGCGGTTGTTGGTTGGCACTGGTGCTGATACAACCGCCTAACAAACCGATGATCATCAAATAAGCTAAGCTTCGAAGCCAACAGCGTTGTTGCCACATAACCGACCTCGTATTTTAAGCCGCTTTCAAGACCATCAACGCTTCAGGCGGCAAATAAATTCGCACATTGCCACTGGTGTAATCCAAGGTCTCGACCATCAAGGCTCCAATTGTGGTTTCCACTTGATGATGCCATTTTGCGCCCAAATAATCGGAGCTGCGAATTGCCCCAGCAATCACGTTGGTCTGATGATCACTCGTCGCTACTTGAACCCGTTCGGAGCGGATGCCCAAGTCAATAGTTTGGTGTTGTTGGAGCTTGAGTGCGGTGCGCACTTCAAGGCATGTGCCATCGCTCAGGCTGACTTGGCTCATCGCTGGTGCATGCTGTACCACGGTTGCTGGTAAAAAGGTGGTTGCCCCAATAAACTCGGCCACAAAACGGGTTGCTGGTTGTTCATAAATTGTTTGCGGCGTATCAAATTGCTCGAGTTTACCTGCCGACATGACGGCAATTTTATCAGACATCGCTAAGGCTTCAGCTTGATCATGGGTTACATAGACGGTAGTAATGCCAAGGCGTTTTTGAATATCACGCAGCCATGTGCGAGCTTGCTCCCTCACTTTGGCATCAAGGTTGGATAATGGCTCGTCGAGTAAGAGCAAGCGTGGCTCAGTTACCACCGCACGCGCTAACGCTACCCGTTGCTGCTGCCCGCCTGATAGTTGGAAGGGATAGCGCTCAGCAACATGGCCTAATCCAACCAACTCTAAAATTGTTGCTACTCGCTGTTTGATCTCGCTGCTGGCGATTTTAGCGACCCGTAAACCAAACCCAACATTATCGGCAACCGTCATATGCGGCCAAAGTGCATACGATTGAAACACCATGCCTAGTTGGCGATCTTCAGGTTGCAAAAAGAGCTTTTTGGCGCTATCGGTCAGTACAAAATCGCCAACCCGAATCGTGCCAGTGTCAGGATGTTCTAGCCCTGCAATACAGTTGAGCGTGGTAGTTTTGCCACAGCCAGATGGCCCCAAAAAACTGACCAATTCGCCAGCTTGAATCGACAAACTAAGATCATCAAGCGCCTTGGCACTGCGATTATACATTTTACTGAGATGTTCGATGGTTAATCCGGCTGAATCGTGGTGAATGTTGCTCATCGGTTGCTCCTTACCAATTATTCGCGAACTTTGACCGTCGGAATAAAGCTACTTAGCCAGCGCACAACCCCAATAATTAATAATTGAATTACGGCCAAGGCGGCGGCTGGGCCAGGCCCACCTTGCGCCCAAACTTCGAGCATGGTTGTACCAATCACTTGCGAGCCACGGGTGAACAAAAACAGCGCTACCGAGTATTCTTTTAAAAAGGTGATAAATAAAAGGGTGAAGGTTGTGAGCAAGGCTGGCCGTAACAATGGCAGCATAATATGGCGCATTACACCTAACCACGTTGTGCCACTGACTCGCGCCGCTCGATCAAGCTCATCGGAGATTTGTAAAATCGAGGGACTCATCGCACTAAATCCTAATGGTAAATAGCGCATGGTGTAGGCAATGATCAAAATCCAAATTGTATTGCGCAGGCCACCCAAGGCCGGAAACGAGAGCAAGGCCCATAAAAACCCTAAGCCGATAATTGTGCCCGGAAAAGCCCGTGGATATTGGGCGATATATTTGACTGCGCCGCGCATGGGGAATTTCGAGCGATAGGTCAATAAGGCGACTGCTGCCATAAATAGGGTTGCTACGACTCCACCAACGCCTGCAATCAACAAACTATTGATAATCGCAACCCGATAGGTTTCAAATTCAAAGGCTTGTTTGAAATTATCCATAGTCAAAATTGAAAATGGATTGATCAGGGCGCTGAGAAATGGCGTGAAGGCTTGCAGAATAATCCCGCCAAGCGGCACCAAAATCGTCAAGCCGGCAAACAGATAGACGACGAAGCCCAAGGGCCAACGCAACCAGCCCAAATGCAAGACCCGCGCTCGCGAGATTTTGCCACTGACCGACACAAAGCGGCGTTCTTGCTTCATCAGGTGGTTTTGCAGCATAACCAAGACTGAAATAAACAGTACCACCATAATTGCCACCACTGCCAAGGTGCCATAATCGGTCGTCCCGCTCACCAGCGCTGTGCGATAGAGAAAGGTTGAAAGCACATCAATTTGGGCGCTTTCGCCGAGCACCAAGGGAATTGACAGCAATTCGATACTGGAAACCATGGTCAATACAAGCGCATACAGCATTGCAGGCCGAATCAAGGGGATGGTAATTCGTAGCAAAATGCGCAATGGTTTTGCGCCAGCAATCCGCGCGGCTGATTCTAGTTGGGGGTCGGCCATGCTCAGCGATGAACTACAATACATAAAGGTCAACGGCATAAAATAGAGCGCACTGACCACAATCAAGCCTGGCATCGTATACAAGTTCCAGGTTGGTAAGCCCCATTCGCGCACCATCACCGTCATAAAACCTTGGGGGCCATACATCACCGCCCAGCCAAAGGCCAAAATTAGCGCTGAAACATAGTAGGGAATTGTGATCAATTTTTGCAGCCATTGCGCCCCAGGCAGATCGGTGCGAATCAGGAGCACCGCAAAGCCAATTCCAATCAAGGTTCCAACGATCGTACTGCCAAGCATAAAAACTGCTGTATTGCCGATCACCTGCCAAATTTTGGGATTGCCCAAAACCCGTGGGAAATTTTGCAAACTCAGGGTGTTACTGGCTTCGTACAAGGGTTTTTCTAAGAGGCTTTGATAGAGAATTGGCCAAGTTGGAAATAAGACTAAACCAACGACTGCCAGCGCAATCAACCATTGAATAACCCGATCGAGCCGCCATTTGGGTGCTTTTGCAATCGCCTTAATTGGGCGAGTCTGAGCTGTTGCTGCCATCTGCAAACTCCTTGGATGGTGCTGGGTAGAGCGTTGTAAGCCGGCTCACTGGCCTACAGCGCTCTACCCAGCACCATTTAAGTTAAGTGGGGCTTATTGGTTGCGACCGAGGGCTTGTTTCCATTGATTGAGGAACTGGCTGCGTTGTTGAGGGTCAGCAAGGGCTTTATCGGGCCGCGAGAAGATGATATTTTGCTCGCCCCCAACGGCTTGGCTCACTTGCGAAAGATGCAGTGGCGCAGAGGCGGCAATGTCGGGGCGATAGGCGGTTAAGCCACCTTGTGAGAAGGCCATTTGCCCTTCGGCTGAGAGAATATAATCGAGTAGCAATTTGGCCGAATTAGGGCTAGCGGCATGTTTGGTGACTGCCATGCCCCGCACCGCAACAACTTGAGCATCGGGCACAAAACTATAGCCAAGCAATTGTTGAGCAGCTTCCAAACGTGGCTGAACCGTGATATTCGAGACAAAGTAGCCGATGCTGGATTCGCCCGAAAGCACTGAATCGATCATTTTGCCGCCAGAGGTCAAAATTTTGGGCTGGCTTGAACCAATTGCTTCTAAAGTTTTCCAGCCATCAGCACCTTTGGCTTTGGTATAAAACCAGTTGAGGCCATAGCCAAAGCCTTCGCCATCGGCATCGTAGCTCACCAATTTGCCTTGCATGGCGCTGGGGTCTTTTTCGATCATGCCAACGAGTTCAGCCATAGTTTGCGGCGGATCGGCGACCAATTGCTTGTTCCAAATAAAGACCATTGGATCGGTCGAGGCGGCATAGACCCCTTGAGCAATTTTGCCAAGCTCAGGAATTTGAGCATCTTCGCTGGAAACATATGGCTGAACTTCGCCTTTATCGATAAAGTTGATCCAGCCATCAGGGGCGGTGGTGGAGATAAAATCGGCAGTGCGAGCATTTCCAGCGGCCTCAGTGTAGTAGCGCTCGAATACCTCGTAAGCTCCTAAATCAGCAGTTGTTACTTTGATCCAAGGATATTTGGCGTTAAAGCCTTGAATCACTGGCTGCCAATTTTTTTCACTCATAATCGAATAAATCAAAATACCATCGGCTTCTTTTTTTGAGGCTTCAACTAAAGCGGGATCGGTATTTGAGGCTGGAACTGATTGGGCACTTTGGCTGGCGGTCGGCGTTACTTGCGTGCTCCCACAACTGATCAACGAGGCCATGAGTCCGACAGTGAACACGTGCGCCACAATGCGCGTGAAATGGCTTTTCATTGGGTTTACTCCGTCGCTTGTTTGAGAGGAGGGTTGTTCAGTGCGTCGCTGGATTGAGTAGTAGCTTAGTTGATCAATGTAAAAACGACGTAAAAATTAATTGGCTCGGCGTAAACAAAATATAAATATTTGCAAAATTGAGCCAAATTTCAGGTATATCTAGGATTGAAATTGGGTTAGCACCTATGAGGTATCTATGTTGCCATTAACTGGAATTACGGTTGTTGCCCTTGAACAAGCCGTTGCTGCGCCGTTCGCTACCCGTCAATTGGCCGATTTGGGGGCGCGGGTGATTAAAATCGAACGGCCTGAAGCTGGCGATTTTGCGCGTCACTACGATCAGGCTGTCAATGGTTTATCGTCGCATTTTGTCTGGCTTAATCGCGGTAAAGAAAGCCTTACGCTGGATTTGAAGCAGCCGCAAGCGCAAACCATCATGCACCAATTACTGGCAACGGCTGATGTTTTCATTCAAAATTTAGCGCCGCAAGCGAGCCAACGCTTAGGTTTTGGCGCAGAAACGCTGCGTCGCGCAAATCCCAAATTGATTGTCTGCGATATTTCGGGCTATGGGAGTAGCGGCCCGTATCAACATAAAAAAGCCTACGATCTGTTGATTCAATGCGAGGCTGGTGCGGTTGCGATTACTGGCAATGCCGATCAACCAGCCAAAGTTGGTATTCCAATTGCCGATATTGCTGGCGGAATGTATGCCTACACTGGCATTTTGACCGCTTTGTATCAGCGTCAAGCAACTGGCGAAGGCTGCCAGATCGAGGTTGCCCTATTTGAGGCCTTAGCCGAATGGATGGGCTTTCCTGCTTATTACAGTGGCTATAGCGGCCAGAATTTACCACGCACTGGCGTGCAACATGCGGCGATTGCCCCTTATGGTGCATTCGATTGTGCTGATGGGCAGGTCTTTTTGGCGGTGCAGAACCAGCGTGAGTGGCAGCAATTTTGTAGTGGTTTTTTGCGCCAACCAACGCTGATCGAGCAACCAGAATTTGCGACGGTCAGTCAGCGGGTGGCGAATCGTCAAGCCTTAGAGAACCTAATCAATCAACATACCCGCGAGTTGAAGCTTGATCAAACGCTGGCTCAGCTTGATGCTTTGGGGATTGCCAACGCCCGCTTGAATAGCGTTTTGGATTTTTGGCAGCATCCGCAATTGGCGGCGCGAGGGCGTTGGCGCAGCGTGATGAGCGAGGTTGGGCCAATTCAGGCGCTGTTGCCACCAGTCAATTGGTCAAACGTTACCCCAGCAATGCAGGGTATTCCAGCTTTGGGTGCTGCCACTCAGGCCATTTTGCATGAGCTTGGCTACACCCAAGCCGAGATTGATGGCTTCAAAGCCCAAGCCGTGATCTAACCAACGAAGCGATAGCCAATGCCCGCCTCGGTCAGCAAATGGCGTGGATTACTAGGATCAGCTTCAAGTTTGCGGCGTAAGCGCCCAATATAGACCCGTAAATATTCAGCTTCATCGCGATATTGATCGCCCCACACCTGCTGCAAGAGCATGCGATGGGTCAGCACTTTATTGGGATGGGTGATCAGATAGGCCAAAAGAGCAAATTCGGTTGGAGTTAATCGTACATCGAGGCCTGCCCGCCGAACGCTATGTGCTTCAAGATCAATCTCCAACTCGCCATAGCGTTTGGTGCCTGAAGCTTGGGGCTGAACACTCCATTGGCTACGGCGCAAGACTGCCCTAATTCGCGCCAGCAACTCATCGACTCCAAAAGGTTTACATAAATAATCGTCAGCACCTAAATCAAACGCCATAACTTTATCGCGCTCGGCATCTAAGGCGGTTAGCACAATAATTGGCACAATTGATTGTTCGCGAATGCGCTGACAGACCTCAAAGCCAGTTAAACGCGGCATCATTAGATCCAAAATAATTAATTGTGGTTGTTCTGTATGCCAAAGTGCCAAGGCCTCAAGCCCATTGGTTGCTTCCAACACCTCAAACCCACGCACCTGGAGATTCCGCCGAATAAAATCCCGCAAAACATCTTCGTCCTCGGCAAGTAATACCCGAACTGGCTGCGTTGCCATGCAGAGTGCTCCTTCATCAAGCGATCATCGAATTAGCATTATTTGGCGTTGCCCGCGATTGGAATTTGAAAGACTATCGTTGTTCCGGTCTGATCGTTTTCACCCCAGATTTTACCGCCATGAGCCTCAATAAATGCCTTGCAGATCGCGAGGCCTAGGCCAGTGCCACCAGAACGACGTTGAATGCCATGGTGTGCGCGATAAAAGCGCTGGAAAACATAGGGCAGATCATGGTTGGCGATGCCTGGGCCATCATCACGCACCTGAACAATTAAGTGTTGTTGCTCACAACGAGCTTGAATCTGAATAAAACCTTCGCCATAGGCTAAACCATTGGCGACCAAATTGCGAATCACGACCTCAAAGCGAGCGGCATCGACATAAATCGCTGAAGCTGGGGTAGGTAAATCAAGCTCCAGGCGTGGAATTGGGCGGGCCACGCGCTGAATTCCCGCAGCGATCAGCTGATCGAGTGCATACCATTCGCGTTGCAGCGGCAATAATCCAGCTTCAAAGCGTGAGATATCCAGCAAATTGGTCACCATGCTGGCCAAGCGATCGGCTTCGCTGCTAATGGTGCTTAAAAAGTGGCGCTGCTCAGCTAGCGGCCAAACAATATCATCTTGCAACAAGGTCGAGGCATTGCCTTTAATTGCGGCTAACGGGGTGCGTAACTCATGGCCAACGGCTGCTAGCAGGGTTGTTTTAAATTGCTCAACTTCATGTTCATGGGTAATATCGCGCAAGACCAAGCCATAGCCAATCAACTGTTGCTGATCGCCAACATGAAAATAGTGAATTTCAAAGACAGTGGTATTGGTATCGTTGACCGTTTCGAGCAGCCAAACCTGTGGCTGGCGGCTTTGGGCTTGGGCAAAACCGCGATCATACTGCGTTTGATCGACCGCCTGCTGCCGTAGGCGTTGATAGATTTCAGTTAAACTTAGTTGGTCAATTGCGCCATCGCCAAGTGCTAGCAGTGTTCGTGCGCGAGGATTGGCCACCAGCAAACGATCATCAACACCTGCCAAAATCAGCCCATCGCGCATACTATCAATAATTGCCGCCAAAGTTTGTTTTTCATGGGTGGCCGCTAAATAAAGTTGCTCATTTTCGTGGGCAACCGCCTGTAAGCGCACATCACTGCGTTCATACAATACTGCATGTTCCCAGGCAAGGGTCGCATAATTGGCAAACATCAAGAGCAATTTTAGATCATTGGCATCGAAGGCTTGGGCGTTGGTGCGATAGACCATCACCACTACATTGCCAACATGATGGCTAATAATCGGAATCGCTAGTAAGGCCCGAAAGCCTTGTTTGGCAATCGAAGCTGGGAAATACTCGCCGCTATCGGCCAACATTTGGACTGGTTGGCCTTGGCGCAAGGCGGTAGCCGAAGGCGATAAGGGGTCATTTGGTTGAACTGAAACAGTGTGATCATAGGCTTTACTGCGGCCTGTGCTGGCTAAAACGCGCAAGGCTCCATGATCATCGGGAACTAAAACGACAACCGCTTGACTATCGACTAAACGTTGCACTTCATGGGTAATCGTATCAATCACGGTTTGCGGATCAAGCGTGCCGACCACTGCATTCGAGGTTTCCAATAAAATTTGAAGTTCACTCAGGCGTTTGCTAATATCCTGATCAAGCCGTTGCAATGAGCGGGCAAGCGTCCCAACTTCATCGTGGCGAATGCTGAGCTGGCTAGTTTTCGGGCGATTGACCGTAGGCTCGACCAGCTGATAACTCGTAGCCAAATGATGCAAAGGATGAATCATATGGCGCACCAAAAAAAGCCAGAATAACCAACCACCACCAGCAAACAGCAAAGCCACCACCAACAGCCAAGTACTAAAGCGATTGACAACTTGAAAAACCGCACTTGCAGGGCGTTGCACAATCACTACCCAACCAACGCTGGGAACTGGAACCGAGCTATATAACCACTGCTGTTGTTGCAGATCAAGCCCAAGTTGACTGGTTGGCTGGCCTAGCAGTGCCGCCTCAACGCCTGGTATTTCGCTGCCAATTGGCTGGAGTAAGCGCTCACGCTCTTGGCTGGCGATTAACATCCCACGATCATCAAGCATACTCAGGCGTAGGCCTTGGGCTTGCTGGCTTGGTTGATTCACAATTAGATTCAAGGGTTGGCTAAAATCGGCCAAAAGCACATTGGTTGCCAAAATTCCGACAAACTGATTTTGCTGATCGCGAATGGGAATCGCAATAATCGCCACGGCATTAAAGGTGGTTAGATCAACCGAGCCACCATTGATAAAAGGTGTATCGGCTTGGCTCGCCCGCAGAAAAATTCGTTCCTCACTAAAATCAGTGCCAAGCGTGCGAATATCGTAGGGAACTGAAACTTGCATATGGCCACGTCGATCGATCCAATACACCCGATCGATATCGGGGCGGGCTGCCTTGAAGGCCTTAAATGCATTCTCCATAGCGGGAAAGGCGCTTGCAGTAAAGATTGCGGGATCTAAGGCGGCCAGCGCGACTAATGAATCGCGGGCATTTTGCAGCCGACTATCGGTTTGCACGGCAATGGCTTGGCCTAAGGCTTGATCGCTGGCCTGAAACTCGCGCATCAGTTGCTGGCGCACAATGCCATTCATCACTAAACCAACTCCAATAATCACACTCCCAAATAATAAATAGCCACTGAATACTTGACGGAGAAGTGATTGTCGCAACCATTGGATCATTGTAATCCCTCGATATGGTGCAGTCGATTATCGGCTAAATCCCTATTCGCTGCATCATACACCCATTCCTTGATCAAACATACGCAGACCATTTATTTAGCTAGCGTCGTTAAAGAGCAACCTTCTGGCTGGCCTAGCGTATTTGTGATGATTTTGCTCTAGAACGAGAGAACGATAATGCAAACTGCCCACTTCCGCGTTCGCGAATATTGGCTAAAATGGATTACCTTGATCGCGGCAATTGTTGCTGCGGCATGGTCAGTGTTGCGTATGAATGATCCAGAATTGGGTATGCTGCGTTGGTGGGGGATGCTGATGTGGTTGCTGCTCGCCAGCCGCATGGCGATTGATCTGATTTCGTCGCTTGATTTTACCCCAAGCGGCTTGGTGATGCGGCGTGGTTGGCAGTATTTTGAAATTCCATGGGATCAAATTGAATCGGTTGGCATCAGCAGGTATACGCGGCGCTATCTGCCGTATATTGTGTTGCGTGCGCCCATCCGTGGCCTGCCGCACGTGAATATTCCTGAATTGATCCCTGAAGAACAACAGCGCACGCTGACCTTGGAAGGTTGGGATGATCCTGAATCGGTGGCAGCTGCGTTATGTGCTGGACTAAAAACTACCGCTCAGGATTGGCAGGTGATCCCTGATTTTGCCCTGAGTCATCGCTATTTTGCCTATTATCAACGCCTTTACCTGTGGGTATTGACTGCTGGGGTTGCGCTGTTTGCTTATTTAATTATGAGCTAATAAAGTATCGAACAAAACCACGAAGGACACGAAGGATACGAAGGGAGTAGACTAAAGGCGCTAGGCTATTGGAACAATCATTGGTATTTCCAGCCAATCCCCGATAGCCCAAAGCCATCCTCTGCTCTGCGCCTCTGCGTTAAACGCTTACTCTTTTGATTTTTGCCTTTTGCCTTTTGCCTTTACCCGTTTCCCCATGCAAGCCGATTTTGCGCTATAATTCGCCCGTTGTTGAGTTCAGGGTGATAACTATGCCACGTTTCGCTGCGCTGCGTGCCTTGGGGCGACGCTTCCCCGATTTGATCAGTTTGCTCTGCTTGTTGGGTATTCTCTGGATGGCTTGGGGCGTTCGCTCGATTCATCGAGCCGATTGGGATGGCTATGCCCCGTTGATCCACCCCGATGAGTATTATTTAAAGGATGCGATCACGCCCAACTTGCGCGTGCCCGATTCGTTTTGGAGTTATCTCAATACTGAATGTGAAATTGTGCTCAACGATCAGGGTGTCGCTCAACTCAAAAATGCTCGCAACCCCGAAGAACCTGATGTTAGCAAACAACGCCCTAGCGCAACCAGCGGCTGTAACTCACTCAACCCGCGTACTGTTGATCGTGGCTATGTCTATGGCTCATTGCCTGTGGCAACGGTGCGCTACTTAACCGAAAAATTCTACCCTGAAATTGAACCCGACCAACTGACCAGTCGCACAATTGCGGTAGTTGGCCGTAGCGTTTCCTCAATTGCCGATTTGATTTCAATTGTCATCTTGTTTTTGCTGGGCCGCACGCTCAATAGCCGCCGCATTGGCTTGTTGGCAGGTTTTTGTTTTGCTTGGTCACCAGCGCTAATTCAACATGCTCACTTTTTTGTGGTCGATGGTCAAGCGGCCATGTATGGCCTGTTGACCTTATATGCTAGCACCCGCTTAGCTCAATCGCGGCGTGTATTAAGTGCGGTGCTCAACACGATTTTTGCTGGCGCAGCGTTGGCCTTGGCGGTCTCCTGCAAAATCACGCTCGCTCCACTTGGCGGGATTATTGCAATTGCTGCGATGGTAGCCTATTGGCACAATCCAGCCTATTTACGTGGTGACCATTCGCCATTTGCCCTATTCCAACGGTTGTTGTGGAGTGGGATTTATGCCTTGCCGTTTGCTGTCCTCGCCTTTTTAGTAATGTGGTTTACCCTGCGATTTAGCATGCCCGATGCCTTCAATGGTTTTTGGTTTGAAGAACGCTTTGTTGATGCAATTGCCAATGCCAGCGCAACTTCGTCGGGCGAGGTTGATGCCCCATCATCACATCAATGGGCGGGTCGCAGCAACTACACCTACGAATTAACCAACATGATTCGTTGGGGCATGGGTGTACCCTTGGGTATTGCGGCGTGGCTTGGCTGGCTAGCCTTTGGAATTGGCTTGGCGCGTTCAAGTTCGCGACAACGCTTGCTAGGGCTTTTGCCAATTTGGCTCTGGACAGGGATTTACTTCTTCTGGCAGGGCGGCTTGATGATCAAGCCAATGCGCTATTTGCTGCCGATTTATGGCCCATTAATTTTGTTTGCGGCATGGGGCTTGATTAGCTTGGTCGATTGGGCGCGGCGCGAAGGCACACCCTTGCTCTTCCGTAAAGTGCCGTTGCATGGCTTAGCAGTTGGCCTAACCAGCATGGTGGCGATTGTAACCCTGCTTTGGGGCTGGGGTTTTAGCCGCATTTATGATCGCCCACATACTCGCACCCAAGCTTCGGCTTGGGCCCACGCCAACATTCCCCCAGGCAGCACTCACACCTCAGATTCGTGGGATATTGGCATTCCAGGTATGGAAAATTGGATCTGGACTGATCTTCAGTTGCCAATTGTCAATGAAAATGATGCTGGCTCGATTGAGCAAATATTGCAAGTTGCCAACCAAGCCAACTATTTAGCTTTTACCTCAAATCGCGCCTACGATTCGCTTGATCAATTGCCAATGCGTTTTCCGGCCACGCTCAATTTCTTCAAAGGCATTTTTGATGGCACGCTGGGCTATGAAAAAGTTGCCGATTTTACTTCTTATCCCTCATTTTTGGGCATTCGGATCGCCGATGATCACGCCACCGAAGATTGGAGCGTCTACGATCATCCACGGGTGACAATTTGGAAGCGCACTGAACGCTGGAATATTGACGCAGCACGGCAGCAAATTTTGGCCGATGTGAATGTTGATGAAATTTATAAACTGCGGCCCAAAGTTGCCACGCCCATGCCAACCATGCTTCAGCAAACTGTGGCCGAATGGCGCGAACAGTTGACTTCTGGTTCGTGGGCTTGGGTTTTTGAAGGGGTTGCTAATAGTGCCCCGTTGATCTTTTGGGTGCTGGCGCTTGAACTATTGGGCTTGGCAGCGTTTGGTTTGCTGTGGCGTTTGAAATTGCCGTTGCCTGATCGCGGTTTGGGCATGGCACGACTGGTCGGCTTATTTGCCCTCGCTTTGATTGCATGGCTACCAGCGGCTTGGCATTGGTGGTCGTTCAATCGCTTCTGGATTGCCGGAGTATATCTGGTTTTGGTGGCGTTGGGCAGCCTCAGTTTGCTGCGTTCGCGCCATGAATTACGCTTGTGGTGGCAAACGCGCCGCGCGGCAATTCTCACCTCGCAAGCGATTTATGTGGCTGGTTTTGCAATTCTGCTAACAATTCGCTATCTCAACCCCGATTTGTGGCATCCAGGCATGGGTGGCGAAAAGCCCATGAATTTGGCCTATCTGACGGCCACGCTCAAATCGGTGCAATTCCCGCCGTATGACCCATGGTTTGCGGGCGGCTATATGAATTACTATTATTGGGGCTATGTGCTGATGGGCACGCCAATGAAATTGTTGGCGATTCGGCCTGAGATTGGCTTCAATCTGGCATTAATTAGCTTATTTGCGATCACCGCCCAATTAAGTGGTAGTTTTGGCTATAACCTGCTCTCAACTCTTGGGCGGGCGGCCAAGAAAATCGAACGTCGCGCTTGTTTCACGGCGGTTGGCGCTGCGGTAGCCTTGATGCTTTTGGGCAATTTGGTTCAGCCAGTTTTCTATTTCAACAGTGCGCGGGTTTTGGGCAACAGCGAATTGAGTTGGTCGAATCCTGAACAATCGAGCCAAGGCATTTGGCTTGAGGGTGGTTCGCCCGTGGCTGATGCCGCCGCAGGCTTTGCCAAACGGCTCGATGGCGAATCGTTCAATTTGCGCCCAGAATGGCCGTATTGGAACGCCACACGCGTGATTCCGCCCAGCACAATCAGCGAATTTCCCTTCTTCTCGTTTTTATATGGCGATCTGCATGCCCACATTATTGGGCTTTCGCTGCTCGTTTTGCTATTGCTCGGCTTAGTTGGCTTGTACAAAGCACCAACGATTTCAGGTCGAGCCTTGGCTGGTTGGAGCGTGGCGCTAGGCATTTTGGTTGGCGCACTCAAAGCGACCAATGTTTGGGATTACCCGCTGAGCCTCGCACTATCTGCCGTTGCCTTGCTGGTGGTCGGCTGGCAGCAAAGCCGCACTGTGGCTTGGCCCAAGCGTTGGCTGTGGATTGTGCTCCCGCCAATCGCCCTGTTTGTGGTGATGACCCTGGTTTGGTCGCCATTCAACCGCTATTTGGCAACCGGCGATTATGGCAAACCCCAATTGCTGACTAACGATCAACGCATGAGCATTCGCGAATTTACGGTGCTCTATGGTCTGTGGTTCTGGATTTTGATTCCATGGATGTTGCTGCTGTCGCGACGAGTTTGGTCGTATCGGCAAATTCTTGTGCGTTTAATCGTTGCTGCCACATGGCTTGTTGGCGCTACAGTTTGGTTTATTTCTCGGCGCGGATTTCGTCGCGTCATGGCTGATGGAATTGAACTTGGGAATCCGCCAACGTTATTTAATAATTTGATTATGGAGCCAATTAATCAACATGCGGCTTCGATTTTCATTTTGTTACCGTTAGCGATCTTTAGTATTGCGCTGTTGTGGAGCGCCTTGGCTGGCCGCACCCGACGGCGCGAAGTTGTACCATTGGCCTTGACCAGTGCTGGCATTTTGCTCTTGCTCTTGACCGAAACGATTGTGCTGCCTGGTGCTGGCCGCATGAATGTGGTCTTTAAATTTGGCTACGAGGCGTGGGCACTGTTGGCTTTGGCGGCTGCCAGCGTTGTGCCATTGACCTTGAGCGGCTTTCGTAGCGTTGTGCGTTCGACCTTGGCAGCTCCGTTGCGCATTTCGTGGGCAACTGTTACTAGTTTGTTGGTGCTGGGTGCTTTGGTCTATCCAATCACCGCCACCCAAGCCAAAGTGGCCGATCGCTATGTGGCCGACGCGCCGCGTGGGCTTGATGGCATGGCTTGGATGGAAGGCGCGACGTGGGTCGAAAATCGCGAAATTGCGATTAAAGATGATGCGGCGGCAATTCGTTGGATGCGAGCGAACATTGAGGGCACTCCAACCGTGCTCGAAGCTAGCACCTCAGCCTATCGCTGGAACAGCCGAATTGCGACCTGGACTGGCCTGCCAACCTTGATTGGTTGGGATGGGCATCAGAACCAGCAACGTGCGCCCGCCGAAGCAGCAGGCATTATCGCCAACCGCAAAAATATCATTCAGCAAATTTATACCGCGTTTGATGCTAATACTGCCCAAAATTACCTTGATCGCTATGGCGTGAGCGTGATTTACCTTGGCGGTTTGGAACGCGCAGTGTATGGCGATTTGTTGCCAGTTTTCGAGCAACTTAAAGCTTCGGGGCGCTGGCGCGTTGGTTATGATAGCGGCACAACCCAAATCTACCTGCGCACTGATGCGAAAGTTGCTGCGCCAACTGCCTTGCCACCAGTCGAATTGCCTGGTATTCCGCCCGATAATCCAGTTGCCGCGATTAGCATGGCCGAAAAGCCCTTGCCCCAAGCAACCGTTGACAATAAAGTCGAAACTCCACGAGTCGATGGCTTCGCCGATTGGGCTTGGATCAATCAAAATCAAGCGGCGGCAGTGATTTTGTGGTTGCTGTTTTTTGAAGTTGTTGGCTTGTTGGCCTTCCCGATTGTGGCGCAAGCCTTGCGTTCATCGTTAGCGGCGGCTTGGAGTGCCAGCAAAATTGCAGGTATTTTGCTACTTGGTTGGCTGATTTGGTTGCCAACCAGCTTGGGCTTTTGGCAATGGACGCGGCTCAGCGTGATTGTTGGTTTGGCAATGTTGGCGGCCTTGGCGCTGGCGGCTTGGTATTTTGGCGCAGCCCAACGGATTCGCACCACATGGCGACAACAACGGCGAGCAATTATCATCAGCGAAGTGCTATTTATCAGCTTGTTTGCGGTTTGGACCTTGGTTCGGGCTGCCAACCCTGATTTGTGGCATCCCTACTGGGGCGGCGAAAAGCCCTTTGAATTTGGCTTCTTGAATGCGGTGCTGCGTTCGCCCAACATGCCACCGCTTGATCCCTTCTATTCGCAAGGCACGATCAACTACTACTACTATGGCCTGTATCTGATGGCCTTGCCCATGAAACTCTTTGGCCTCAACTCGGCGATTGGCTTCAACTTGGCGGTTGCCACGGTTGGCGCATTGATCGGGCTTGGCGCTTGGGTAGTGGGCTTGGTGGTTACGCGGCGGCTCAAAGTCGCGGCGATGGCCTTGGTTGCGGTGGCCTTGCTCGGCAATTTAGCCGGCGTATTGCCAATTGGCACCTCAACCGGAATTGGCGGGGTAGTGCGAGCTTGGCAGGCCTGCGAGTTGGGCGGCGAAGGTCGCGAAATCGCCTGTGCTCCGCTCGATGGTGACAGCAACTTAGCTATGATGATCAGCGATGCGTTGTCCAATGGCACAAGCGAAAACTTCACGCGACGCTTAGCTGGCGGCGTGCCATGGTTCTGGGGGCCAAGTCGGGTCACGGTTAGCGATGGCCTGAATACGATTAATGAATTTCCGCTGTGGAGCGTCATTTTTGCCGATTTGCACCCGCACCTGATTGCTTTGCCAATTACCTTGCTGGTGGTGGCCTTGGCGTGGGAAGTGAGCCGACGACGACGTTTGCGCCGACAATTGCCAGCCTTTGGTTTGGCGGCCTTGGCAGTTGGTTCGCTGGCGGCAGCCAATGCCTGGGATGTGCCAACCTATGGCTTGGTGCTGATTGTTGGCTTGATGGCGCGTGGTTGGCAAGCACCGCAACGCCGTTGGTGGGCGACGCTGGGCTATAGTTTGCTGGGCGTGGCGACGGTTGCGCTTGGGTTGCTGCTGTATGCGCCATTCTTGGGCAGCTACAAAGCTCCGGTTGGTGGGGTTTGGCCAATTCGAGTGGGCACGGCGTTAGTGCCATGGTTGGCGATTTATGGGCTGTTTTTGCTGGTCATCACAACCTGGTTGTTGTTACCACTCAAACGGGCTGAGCCAACTCCATTCTGGAATTGGGTTAAGGCGACACGCGGGCGTTGGCTGATTGGCTATGGTTTGGCCGCCGCCGCCGTGATCGTCTATTTCTTGACCCGCAGCGATGCCGCCAAGAGCGCGATTACTGAACCTTCAGCATTGCCTGATCTGGCGACGATTTACAAGCCAATTTTCAGTGCTGGTATTCCGGTGCGTTTGGTGATTGGCCTAGTGTTGGCGGGCTTAATTCGGCGCTTTATCAATCGCGTGGCCTCGCCCTCAGCGCGTTGGGCGATTGTATTGGGCTTGGTTGGCGGCTTAGTAGCCTTGGGTGTTGAGCTGATTTTCATCCGCGATCACCTTGCGCCAGGCTCGTGGGAAGGTGGCCCGGGCGATTCCGAGCGCATGAACACAGTCTTCAAGTTTGGCTATCAAGTTTGGGTCTTGTGGGCGTTGAGTGCGGCCTTACTCTTGCCGCATATTGCCTCAGCTTTACGTACCTCGCGGGTTGCCAAATATAGCTGGCAAACGGCGGTTAGTGCAGGGGTAGTGCTGGCGCTGTTCTTCCCAATTTTTGGCACACTCAGCCGCGTTGGCATGCGCTTCGACAAGCCCTTGCAAGGCTTGACGCTCGATGGTTTGGCCTATATGCAAACTGCCGAATATAGCGTTAACAATGGTGTAGTCAATTTGGCCGATGATTTAACTGCGATTCGCTGGATCACCGAAAATATCACTGGCACCGAAATTTTGCTGCAATCGGAGCAAGAATTTTATCGCGCCTTTGGGGTACGAATCACCGCCAATACTGGCTTGCCAACCGTGATCAGCGCTCTGCACGCTGGTGAGCAACGGCCTGGCCCATTGGTTGATCAACGCATCCGCGATGTGATGGAGATTTACAGTAGCCTTGATGTGTTGCGCACTCAATGGTTGCTCAATAAATATGGCGTAGATTATGTGTATGTTGGCCAAATTGAGCGCCTGCGCGACCCGATGGGCGTTGATAAATTTGTAACGATGGCTGGGGTGCAGCAAGTTTATCAAAATAATAGTGTTACGATTTATAAAACTACACCGCAACTACGCGAATTGGCGATGCAATGGCGTGATGGAGTTGTGCCAGCGCCAGTTGTGCCAAATACGCCGATTGATCAGGCGGGCAACCAAGTTGAAGCAGCGGTAGCCTTGTATGAGAGCGACCCCAATAATGCTGGCTATGCTTTCGAGGCGGGCAAGCAATTGTGGCAAGCGGGGCAGGCTGATCGCGCGGCGGCGATTTTGGGTCGCGCTGCCGATGTGCACCCCAACGACATTGGCTTGCACCATCTTTTGGGCGATGTATTGCTCTCGTTGAAACGCTACGATCAAGTGGTATTGGCCTATGAACAAGCCTATAATGCTGGGCCAACCCCGCAAAACCAAACCAAACTTGGTCAAGGCTATTTTGCTTGGGCCGAGCTTGACCGTACCAAACTTGATGCAGCGGCGGCACAATTTAGTGCAGCGATTATTGCCGATAGCCAATTTGCCGACCCGCACTACCATCTGGCCGAAGTCTATCGTTTGCAAGGCAATAACGCCGAAGCTCGCCGCGAATACGAAACCTATTTGAGTATTGCCCCGCCCGAGGGCTTGTGGGTAGGTTCGGCGCAGGAGCGCTTGAAGAATCTGCCATAGTGAGTTGTTATGATTGCTTGGTGGATAAGCATCGTTTTAATTGGAACTCTGGCGCTACCGTTGAGTATGCGCCTATTTGGGCATTTGCCAGGGCGGGGCTTGGCATGGAGCAAAGCGCTGGGCTTGTTGGTTGTTGCATGGATCGCTTGGATGGGCGCTATGCTCAATCTTTCGGGCTTCGATGGGGTGACGGTTGGCTTGGGCTTAATTGGCCTGGGCACGCTCGGTTGGTTTGTGCAACAACCGTTCGATAAAGCCCGTTTGCTGGCAGCAATTCGCCAATATTGGCCGCAATGGCTGGCCTATGAGTTGCTGTTTGCTTTGGTTTTTTGGCTGGGCATTCAGTTGCGTTTGCATGGAATGTATGGCTCAGGGATTCATGGCACCGAAAAACCGATGGAAGCGATGCTGTTTAGCGCTGTGCTGAATAGCCCTAGCTATCCGCCAAGCGATTTATGGCTAGCCGGATTTAGCGTTAATTATTATTATTTTGGCTATGTGCTGATCAGTGTGTTGAGCGTGCTCAGCGGGGCAACCATTGGCGAAACGTTTAATCTTGGTTTGGCCACCATTATTGGCTTAGCCAGCCTTGGGATTGCTGGTTTGGTTGCGACCATGGCGGGTTTGTGGTGGCGTGAGTATCTACTATCACGGTTGCGCTTAGTGGCGATTGGTGCATTAGGCTTGTTTGCCTGTGTGTTGGTGCTGTTTGCGGGCAACCAAATTGGCGCTTTACAGAAGATCGTCAATTCTCCAGAAGTCAATAAGCTAACCGATAGCCAACGAGTTTCAGTCTTGTGGCAGGCACTACAAGGCATTCAGCCTGCAACCGTCGATTCGAATACGCTAAAATCTGAAAATACTGGCATCTCCAAAAGCTCGACCCTGCCATCAATGGGCGAGAAATTTGAGGCTTGGCCGCCATCACGCGCAATCTTCGATGATAATCAAGAAACCATGATCATTATCGATAATCAGCAACGGCTTGGCATGCATCAGCGCGAGATTATTACCGAATTTCCCTTCTTCAGCTTTTACCTTGCCGATATGCACCCGCACGTTTTGTCGATTCCGCTGACCCTGCTAGCGATTGCTTTGGCCTTGGCGATTTTTGTCCGGCCAGCGATGGTGCGTTTCCCCAAGCAGGATTGGCTGGAATTGGCCATGGCTGGCTTGGTGATTGGCGGTTTATATGCAGCTAATTCGTGGGATGCTCCGACCTTTGGTGTGTTGTATGCCTTGGGTTTGCTTGGCTTGTGGCGGAGTCATACGCCGCAACCAACCCGCCGCGATTGGCTACAGCTTGCAGGCCAAGTTGGTTTAGTGGTCTTGGCGGCAGCCTTGTTGTATATGCCATTCCTGTTGACATTTAGCTCGTTTGCGGGCCGTGATAACGTGCCCGAACCATTTGCCAGTATTCCAATTATTGGGAGCTTGGGCAAAATTATGGCTCCCGCCCGTGATCATTCTGGCTGGACTGATTTAGTGGCGATTTTTGGCTTGTTCTTAGTGCCAATTATTGCTTGGCTCAGCCGCACAATCAAAGTTTGGCAATTATGGGCCGTGACTGGTGCAGTGCTACTGCTGGGTTTGATTGTTGGAATTCCCGCAATTGTCTTTTTGCCGATTGCCGTGATCTGTTGGCAAACGGCGTGGCAACGCAATCAGCGCGATGCCGAAAGCTTTAGCTTGGTATTGGTTGGTTTGGCGGCATTAATTATTGTCGTCGTCGATTTTATCTATCTGCGCGACATTTTTGATAATCGCATGAACACGATTTTCAAGGTCTATTATCAAGCTTGGGTGCTGTTGGGAATCGCGGCTGCTAGCAGTATTTGGGGTTTGTTGAGCAATGCCCAATGGCGACGCTGGACGAATGCGCTGTGGTTGCCGCTGTTTGGTTTGCTGTTTGCTGGGGCGTTGGTCTACCCAATTTCAGTGCTTAACCCTACAACCTCGCCCTCGTGGGATGCGAGTGGTGCGAAACTTGATGCAGTGGAAAGTTCAGCGTATTTCTCCGAGGCGATTCGCAAGGCAGCGCTTTGGCTCCAAACCAATACTTCGATCGATAGCGTTTTGGCAACTGCTCCAGGCAACAGTTATCAAGATGGTGGTGAGTTAGCAACCTTGAGTGGTCGGCCAACCTTATTAGCTTGGCCAGGCTCGCATGAAGGTTTATGGCGCAGCAAACAGCCCGATGCAAACCAGCAAGTTAGTCAGCGTCAAGGCGATATTAGTGCCATTTACAATGCCACCGATATCAATCAACTGCGCGAAGTTTTGGCTCGCCAGCGGGTCGATTATGTGGTGTGGGGGCCAAACGAGCAAAAAGCCTATCCACAGGCCAATATTGGCTTGCTTGAACAGGTTGCCAGCAAAGTTTATGAAGCCGATGGCTGGATCATCTACCAAGTACAACCATAGGAGACACGATGCGCTTGACTGAACAATTACGCCAAGTTGGGCGTTGGCTGAGTATTGCTGGTGGTGTTTTGATCGCACTTGGCTTGCTGTTTCTTGGCTCAGAAATTAGCCAATTTGGCTTTAAGCTGAATGATTTGCTGGGTATGCTGGCAATTAGCGTGGTCATTCCCGTTGGGATTTATTTTTACCAAACCAAAATTAATTGGCGTAAACTGCGCGAACGTTTGCTGAAGGCTGAAACCGCCCGCGATTTTCAGCCCTTGCCTGATATGAAGCCCTTGCCAATTTGGGTCTGGGTGATTTGGGCAGTGCTGGCTTTTGCCAGTGGCTATAGCTTTGGTGGCGCATTTACGATCTTTTTTGGGGCATTTTTGCTGGGCTTTGGCTTAGCTAACCCGACCTTGGCCAAGCAGGTTGAACAGTTAGAGGCTGGTCGGGCCTTATTCTATGGCCAACGCGATTTGCGAGGCCGCCCGATAGTGGTACGAGTTTTGCCTGAAATGCTCTTGGCACGCGATTGACGCAGCGAGTATAATAAAGCTCAATTCATGCCAATGAGGTCTCCATGCGATCTGATTCCGCTTCATACCGTTATGGCGAACATCGCATTTATTTGAGCTTAGCGCCAGGCATTGGCTGCACCCGACGCTTGATGGCCGATGCCCAGTTGTTAGCGGCACAAGGCTATGATGTTGGGATTGCCTTTAATGCTTCGAGCGACTATTTATGCGATTTTGCCCGTGGTTTGCGGCCTTTACCGTTAATTTATGAGCGCCAGAACAATCAACGAATTGAGGCGCTTGATCTAGCAACAATCCTCAACGACCCGCCCCAAATTATTGTGCTAGGTAATTTAGCCCATCAACATGGCCTGCCCAATCAGCCGATTGAGCCATTGCAGTTGGTTGAGCAATTGCGTATGGCTGGAATTGCGGTGTGGTCAACGATTTATGCCTATAACCTGACCACAATTGCGCCAATTTTTACCCGCCTAACCAACGTCACGCCTAGTCCGGTTATCCCTGAAAGTGCCTTGGAGCAGGCCAGCGAGCTAGTGTTGATTGACCCTGAGCCAACCGACATTATTCGTCAGTTGGATGAGGGCATTTTGCTTGCGCCACCCGATGCTGAGCAGGCCCGTCAGACTGCGCTGCGGCTTGATGTGCTCAATCAACTCCGTGCTGCAACTCATGCCTTGCTGGAAATTCGCCGCCCTTTGAGCGATAGCGCCGAACGCCCGCGTTGGCTGGTGGGCATTGGCTTTAATCCCAGTGCGATGTATTTACTGCAACGCGCCGCCGACCTGGCCTATGGGATGGGTGCATTGCTGATTGGGGTACATATTCGCCCGCCTGGTGGTGGCTCAAGTGGCTATCGTTTGGCAGCGCGTGAACATCTCGATTATGCCGAAGAGTTGTGCCATGAAGTGGTGATTATCGAGGAAAAAGATGTAGCGGCAGCGATGTTGCAAGTGGCCCATGAGCAGCATGCAACTGGTATCTTTATTGGACGGCCTGTGCGCTCACGTTGGGACGAGCTGCGGGGCGGCTCGTTGCTAACCAAATTGATCAATAGCGATCGCGATTTAGATATTTTTGTGCTCGCCGATGCACCACAGTAATATTTGATCCACGAAGGGCACGAAGCGCACGAAGGGCGAAACCGCGAAGGCCACGAAGAACACGAAATAAGGCTATAGGCTATGGGCTATCGGAATTCTTGAGATCCTAAAAATGTTTCGAGAGCTAGCGCCATCAGCCTATAGCTATTCCACTGCTGCATTAATTGATATTTTATCGAGTTTGGGAGTTGTCGATGAGTTTGCACATTGGCTTGTATGGCGCTTATGACCCTCAATTAATCGAAGCTGTGCAAAGCGTGTGCCCGATCTTAGGTGGCGAGTTAGTGCTGCTCGATGCGATTCCTGCTGATTCTGAGCCTAAATCTGTGCAAGTGCTTATTTGGTATATGGGCGATACTCCACTAAAACTTCCAGCTGACCAACATCAAGGTTTGAATATCTATATGCTGCTAGAGCGGGGCTGGAAAAAAGAAGCAGTGTTTGATTCTTACATTGATCCTTCAGTATTTTATATCCACTATTTGGTTATCCCGTTCGATCCTGAAGAATTTGCAATGCGAATTATTAATGGCTCAATTCGGCGTGGTTATCGGCTTGACTATCGGCTTGATGCACGCTTGCAGGCGTTTGCTGATGCGTGTGAGGCGAGGGCGAGGCACTCAAACTAAGCACCCCATGCTTCATCTGGGTGAATGTTTGATTTGCGAAGAACGCGAAGGGATTTCATTTCACGTTATTTGGTGAGGCAGCACTTTCGATCAGCAGCGGGCGGGAGTGATAATCCTACCCGCTGTTGCTGGGTTTTAACCTACTCTTCGAGCATCTGTTTGAGGCGACTGAGCCGTTCATCCCACACGATGCTCAACGTCGCAACCCACTGTTCAATTGAGCCAAATGCTGCCGGAACGAGACGATAGCGCTTTTCCTTGCCAGCCTGTTCAACGACCACCAGCCCGGCGTTGCTCAAGATAATTAAGTGCTTGAGCACGCCTTGGCGGCTGATGGGAAACTGGGTTGCCAGCTGGGTGGCGGTTTGTGGCCCATGTGCTGCGATATATTCAATCACCATGCGCCGAATGGGATCACCTAATGCGGCAAAAATGGCGTGGACTTCACGGGTGGTTGAATTGCTCAGCATGCCTGCCTCCAGTTTCGGTTGTTATGGATGCAGGCTCGTTGCGGCGATTCCTGCGGTGCGGTCTAGAAACCCCATGGGTAGGGAAGTGGCTGTTCTTCGAGATAGGCTTGGATATTCTCAAGCATCATACCAAAGCCAATCGAATTTTGTTCCATGCTCGTAGCGCGTTCGGTCTCACCAAGTACGGTATAGCCGGTATTGATAATCGTCAAGCGCGTGCCATTTTCTTCGGTGTGTAAGCGATAATCGGTGCGTTCTGCTGCGCCCAGGGTGGCGGCATCGGTGCGTAAAACGAAGCGCTGGATGGGATCAAGCACCTCGATAATTTGTGTATAGAGTTCCCCGCCCGTTTCCGGATCACGGACAAAAAGCTTGCCCCCTTCTTCGAGGCTCGTCAACTCCCAAGTAGAATTTGGCGAAAACCAGATTGCATAGGCTTGTGGGTCGGTAACGGCATTCCAGACCTTCTGCTGTGTAGCGGCAATCCAAATGCTCCGCTCAAGGGTAAAGGTCACGGCTTCATGGCGAAAGCCCAGTAATTTGGCGATAAAGCCATCAGGGAAAGGGAGTGATTCGCCTGCAATTGCCGCTTGCAGATTGCTTAACCCCTGCTCCCACGCATCAGCCTGCGGATGATTGATTTGGGCGGTGGAAGGTTGCATGGTCACAACGACTTCGGTTCCATCGGCATGGTCAGCTAGGCTAAAATGGATTGGGTAGAGGCGATCAGGGAGACCCAGCCATATAAGCTGCCGATTGGGTTCAATCACGTCGAGCTGAAGAAACGGGATCGTCATTCCCCCAAGCGCACTGCCAATCCGCTGATCGTCAAGCAAGATCAGTTGTGCACCAAGAGCTGGTGGTAACAGCCATGAGCCGATCGTGGCAGGCTCGGTGAGGGCATTCCAAACGACCGCGCGAGGGGCGTTGAGCCAGCGGGTGCGGCTATTGATTGGATGATTCATTCACTACTCCTATCATGTGCAACCATTTAGTTGCACATGATAGCAACTGGCACGAGGATGTCAAGCTGAGATTGCAGGCCTGCAAACGCCCTAATCTGCGCGGGATTTGGATTATTTGGGCGAGGAGCGTTTTTGGACGAACATGGTTACTGCATCAGATCGAGTGAGGAGCAGGATACAATAAAAATCACCCCAACTGCGCTCTAAATGACGCTTGTCGGGGTGATCGATGTTAATTTTAGGATGGTTACACTACGGTTATATTCTATTTTGGGCTATGGCAAGCTAATTTTACCCATAGCACTTAGTGTTAATCCCCCAAAGAGGATTGAGGTCTTTCGAATCTTACGCGCCAATTACCATGGTGACGTTCCTGACAGCTATTGGGGTGTTAATCCCCCAAAGAGGATTGAGGTCTTTCGAATCGTCGCTAGTTCCAGCGTGGGTCGAATTTTGGTTTTTCAGTTTTAATCCCCCAAAGAGGATTGAGGTCTTTCGAATTCAGATGCAGGCCACGGTAGAATGGCGGCAATGAGCGTTTTAATCCCCCAAAGAGGATTGAGGTCTTTCGAATGCGCTGTTTCGGCAGTCGGTCGGTGCGCCGCACTGGATTGTTTTAATCCCCCAAAGAGGATTGAGGTCTTTCGAATGGCTTAATACATCATTGAAAACCGATCGCTATGTCGTAATGGTTTTAATCCCCCAAAGAGGATTGAGGTCTTTCGAATGGCCAAGACCATGAGATCGTGCGAGTGGAGCGCATCGACGTTTTAATCCCCCAAAGAGGATTGAGGTCTTTCGAATCCGAGTTGTGCTAATTGAGACCGTAGGTTTTACAAAGCCGTTTTAATCCCCCAAAGAGGATTGAGGTCTTTCGAATATAGAATCTAATTTATTTCGCAAATCTAACGATAATGATCGTTTTAATCCCCCAAAGAGGATTGAGGTCTTTCGAATAAACTATACCATCGGCGGGTGTTATGGTTTTGATGAGTTTTAATCCCCCAAAGAGGATTGAGGTCTTTCGAATGGTTTGGAAGCTCGCACAATGGGAACGGGTTAGTGAAGTGTTTTAATCCCCCAAAGAGGATTGAGGTCTTTCGAATCCTCAGAGGCAATGAAGATGTTTGGGCGGTCTTTGTGGCGTTTTAATCCCCCAAAGAGGATTGAGGTCTTTCGAATTATCCAACAGCCACAGTTTCAAGATGCTATCTTCTTGGCCGTTTTAATCCCCCAAAGAGGATTGAGGTCTTTCGAATCTATAAAGAAAGCTGAAGCATTCATGGGTAATACATTGTTTTAATCCCCCAAAGAGGATTGAGGTCTTTCGAATAGCCACTGGCCATTGCCGATGCGAAGCCTATCCAGGGTTTTAATCCCCCAAAGAGGATTGAGGTCTTTCGAATGCAACAACGTAGTCAATATTGATTGAGCTCCGGTAAGAGAGTTTTAATCCCCCAAAGAGGATTGAGGTCTTTCGAATTTGGAAAAACACTGCCTGCCTGCAAGGCGATTTCGTTTTGTTTTAATCCCCCAAAGAGGATTGAGGTCTTTCGAATGCAACAAAGTTAGCTTCGTGGCGATTTGATGGAGTTGCCGTTTTAATCCCCCAAAGAGGATTGAGGTCTTTCGAATTTGCCGCGCAGGGGACAGCCAATTCGGGTTGTCCGGCATAGTTTTAATCCCCCAAAGAGGATTGAGGTCTTTCGAATCGTTGTTGCAGATGGGTTTGACCCAAACCCGCTGAAACAGGTTTTAATCCCCCAAAGAGGATTGAGGTCTTTCGAATTCCGCCTATCCTGATGATTATGAGGTTTTCGGCGGTTTTAATCCCCCAAAGAGGATTGAGGTCTTTCGAATCTCAAGCGCTATGGTCAGTATTTTCTTAGATGGGAATGGGTTTTAATCCCCCAAAGAGGATTGAGGTCTTTCGAATGGGTCAGGTGGACTTGGCGGGATGGCGGGCATGCTTCCGGTTTTAATCCCCCAAAGAGGATTGAGGTCTTTCGAATGAAGTGCGAGTACTTGAATCCCTCAGAGGCATAGAACGCGTTTTAATCCCCCAAAGAGGATTGAGGTCTTTCGAATCCCGCGCCGAGTTTGAAGCCCTCGAAGGCAAACGAGTTTTAATCCCCCAAAGAGGATTGAGGTCTTTCGAATTTTGGGGTTTGCCTGTTGTGGCAACGACCGCGCAGGCTGTTTTAATCCCCCAAAGAGGATTGAGGTCTTTCGAATATACCTTATTTTTTAGGGCTTTGCAAGGCGCTAAAATGAACGGTTTGCGCGGTCCCCTTGAATCTGCCCCATTAACGGCCATTCTGCCTTACAAACATCGGTGAAAAAACGTAGTTTATCCCTTTGGAAAGGGATCGCGCGGCATGTGCCATTTTTTGACTAGCTATCACCGAAATATGGCTAGCGTTGCAAGTTTGATTCTGTGCTATTAGGCTGAGATTGAATTCTTCTGCTGATCGAAAGACTAAGCATGTCTGTTGTCCCATTTACCGCCTCTGGTTTCCCAAGTATTGATTGAAATGGATTGCGGTGACGGTTACTACAATCATAATACATATTGAGTAATGTTTCGCTACGATTATTTTCAATAAAATTCGCATATAACACAATACCCTGATTGTTTTGACCACTTAAGATCGTAACAATCAGGGTATTGTGTGAATGGGGTGGCTGAAGGGGCTCGAACCCTCAACATCCTCAGCCACAGTGAGGCGCTCTGCCATTGAGCTACAGCCACCACATTTATTTTTGCCTTGTTTACTAAGGCGCTAGGATTATAGCACGATCTAGTAGGCATGTCAAATTGGAACCGCCTGTGGTAGTAGTTAGATTGCTTTGAATTAATTTGACAGAAGCAGGTGGATAATACAAACCCACCTGCTTTCGATAGTTAATCAAGCCTAGCCTGCAATTAATTGCAAATTGTAGCCTTGGGCCAATTGTAGCGTTCGATCCAGCTCTTTGCTCAAGCCCAATTGTTGGTATACATCGCAGGCTTGTTTGATGGCCAGTTTCGCTTCGCCATGACGTTGAGTTTGATGCAAGAGCTTGGTAAGATCGCGCCAAACCCGCGCTTCGATAAACCGATCTTGGATGGCTTGGCTTAGTTGGATCGCTTGTTGTAGATAGCGTTCGGCTAGCTCAAATTCGTGTTTGAGGGTTGCAACTCGACCTAAGATATACACGCCAAAAGGAACATGGCCGGTTTCTTCGTAGTGAAGCACTTCTTGGGCATATTGCTCGGCAGTTGGGTATTGATCAAGGCTTAAGTGAGCATCGGCTAGAGTCATGGCGTTTAACGAAACCCAAAAACGTGAATTAATCTGTTTGAAAAAACTATAGGCTTGCTCGGCGAGCGTAATCGCCTCATTCGGTTGGTTGATTGCCACCAAAAAGTAGGCCAAGTTGCTTTGATTGCGGGCAACTCGCACATCGTTGCCAATCGAACGGTAGTAGCGAATCGCAACATTGAAATGTTCAATTGCCTCAGAATGTTCATGACGAGCATGGACAATTGCTAAACTCGCATGCGCCCGTGCTTGTAAGGCCTGATCGTTGAGGGTGCAAGCATGATCGAGCGCCGTTTGGTAGCCTTGCAATGCTAAGTCATAATTGCCCTCTTCATCGGCAATTTCAGCACTGAGTAACGCCGCAATAAAGTGGGTTTTGGTAGCGGCTAAGTGCGCAGCTGCAAAATCACGCTCATGGTTCAGGTGCATCAAGCCGCGTTTAACATGTAAAATTGCTTCTTGATGTTGCTGGTTAGTATCTAAAATCGTGATCGCCCGCTCGTAACTGCTCATTGCTTGCTCGATGTAGCCTTGAGCCTCCCATAAATCGCCTTCTAATTGGCGAATATAGGCACGAATTGAATCGCTGCCCGTGTAGGATACCGCCGTTAAACCAGCCCGCGCCTGATCGTAGTTTCCAGTAAATCGGGCTAACTCGGCTTGGCCAATCGCTAAAGTTTGGGCCTCGCGGGCTGGTACTTGATCAAGTGGAATTAATTGCAGCATATGCAGCATACGGCCAAAGTAGCCAGCGCGAATTTCATTATGCCGTTGGGGAAACCACCAAATAATGGCTTGGCTATATGCCCCAGCGGCAATCGCATGTTCGGCGGCCAGCGTCCATTGGCCGAGCATTGCATGCACTTGGGCGGCGTGTTCATGCAATGGCTGGCGTTGCTCATTGCTCAATTGTTGCCAAAAGTGTTTGCGCAGCAATGGCCAAAGCTCAAGTGTATCGTGATAGCCAGTTTGTAGCAATTCAAAATGCTCAAGCTGTTGTAGATCTTTGGTTGGCCATAAACTGCGTGGCACTGGTTGCTGAAAGCTGGCCAACACCGTTAATAGTTGCTGGGCGTTGGGGCTGAGCATGGTGATAATTCGCTCAATTAAATAGCCAACGCTTGGATGGGCCGCCAGCATCGCGCAAATCGCTGCCAAGCTCGGTTCTTGCTGAATTAAGACCATCACGATCCGCATGAGATGAGCATTGCCTGCAATTAGCGCAAGAAATTGCTCCCATGGGTAATCGGGCTGAATGGCGGTGCTCGCATTGAACCATGCCTGCAAGCCTGCGCTATCCAATGGCTCCAACGTAAGCGTTGGCAGATCATTGCTGAAAACCTGGTTACCAATAATTAGCAGATGCAAATTGGGAATTGCCGCTAAGGCCCGCCAAAATGAGTGTAAGGCGCTATGCTGAGGTTGACTTAACATAACCTCGCCTTGGTCAAGGCAAAATAAGGGGGCTGCTGGTAAACTGGCACAATCGCGCCGAATCAGGCCTAACGCCACGTTGCTATTTAACTTACCACCTTCGATTGCCAAATGTTGGGCCAAGTTGTAGGCTCCATGATGTTGGAGAAATGCCCCAATCAAGGGCAAACAACTTTCGATCTGATCATTCAAATCGGGGAGTAAGGTGAGCCAAAAGACTGGGCCTTGCCAAGCAGCAGCGAGGGTTGCGGCGCTAGCACTTTTGCCCGCGCCAGGTGCCCCAATAATACAAAGATGGCGTTGATGGTTGAGCAACGCTTGCGCTTCGGCCAACCATTGGCTGCGACCATACAAGTGGTTTGGTACTGGTGGGCGTTCTAGTTGCAGCGCAGGTTGTAAAATGCTTAATAAACAATCAGCAGCTTGATCCAAAATTAATGGCAAACGATCTTTCATATCGCGATGAAAGGTAGCCTTGGCTAAACCCAGTTGGTCAATTAGCACATGGACTGGGAGTTTATGTTCATGCAAAAAGCGCCAGTAAATCAAGCGTTGATCGCGATTGCCCGCGCGAAGTTGTTGTAATAGTTCAGCTAAATCGTGCGGGTCTTCGGGGCGAATGTGGGTATCACCCAACAAGGCATAAACCACCACCAGCTGAATAATCTGGCCGCGTTGACGTTCGCTTGGATGTGCCCCAAATAAATCGTACCATTGCCCAAGTAAGGCTGGTGTTGCCAAGGGTTGAATGCTGCCAAGTTGGGCTGGCTGATCAAATTGATTGAGTACTGTGCGTAAGATTGGGTTAAGTACATGCGCCATTCTACACTCCTCGATAACCTAAAGCAGCCGCTGGTTGGCTCGTTTTACCCTACGTGAGACTTTTTGGGTGCAATCTGAGACTTTTTTGAGCCACAAGCCCGCTATACTGAAACCCTAGTGATTCAAATGCGATTAGGGAGGCTATAGATGCGGCTTGTATTGATAGTAACAGTGCTGGTTTGTGGGTTAGGTTCATTCTGGTTCAATCAACCTAACCAAGCTAAGGCTGATACGCCAGCCCCACCGCCAGGTTGCGGTTTGGCCGGAGTTGACCTTTCAACCCCAAATACCTGGATGGCAGTCTGGGATTTTGAGACGGCTGATGGTTGTTTGGTTCGGCTTGGTACACCCGATATTCCGAGCCAAGATCCACCAATTTTGTTGATGAGCACGATTGAATGTAGCGTGATTGGCAATGTGGATTTCAGCCCAGCCGATTACGCCCGTTTTCAAGGCGCTGGCTACCTTTCGTGCGAACTTGATCTGCCAAACGATTTGTTGCAGAGCTACCCTGATTTTTGGAGTTACGCCCAGGTGCAATTTAGCACGAACGGGAATCATCCGCTCTTATACCATCCTGATGCGCGGATGAATGTTAGCGTCAATGGCTTATATGGCAATTTGCAATGGCAATATCGCCATACTACCGATTTGTTTGAAACCAACACAATTCGCCGCTTTCGCTTGACCAGCGATACTCGCTTGGCGGTTGGTCAATGTTCTGGCTCGGTTCAAAATTGTCCAGTTACTCAATCAGCACCTTATGCTGGCTATGCGACGATTCACGGCGATACAACCTATGCCAATTCAAGCCAAACGATGATCAAATTCCGAACTACTGCTACTACCTTGTTGATTGGCTACAACCCAGATACGAGTGAATATTTGAATGGCAAATTGGGCATGTTGATTATCGATCCCTATGGCAAAGATCCTGAGCCAACGATTATCAATCCTGATCCAACCCCAACCCCAACCCCTGAGCCAATTCCTCAATAGGCGATTAAATAGCCTAACTGGCAGCTAGTAATGCAACTAGCTGCCAGTCTTTTTTATTTAACCAAGTTTAGCGCAATACTTACTTTGGTTGGCCTAGCCCTGCCATGGTTTGCATAAGGGTACGATGGATATAATTCAACTCTAGCGATTGGGTATCCCATGTTTCACCCTCATCAGTAGTTGCTTCCCACGAATCCATTCCAATATATTGATACACCCACCAAAGATTGTGCCATGGATCGACGAAACGCGAGAAAAGTTCGCCATACATCGGGGTTGGCTCGGTCACAATCGTTGCACCATGAGCTATAGCAGTTTGCAAGGTTTGGGCCAGATCGACAACATAGACTTGTAAAAAACTGGGTGTCCAAGGCCAATCGGGCTTGCGATCAACCACCATCAACGTCGAATCGCCAAGTTTAAGCTCTGAATGCAACACCAAACCATCAGTATCGATGGTGTGCGCTGCCTCAACTGGCTGTGCTCCAAACACTGCTTGTAAAAATGCACTAAGCTGGGTGGCTTGGTTGCTGATAATAAATGGGTTAACCGTGCAATAACCGACTGGTACATATCCCATGAGCTTGCTCCTTGAATCAGTTGCTGATAGATTGAGCATAATTTAAAATTAGGACATTATTGGCCCTAATTTGGAGCAATCGTATGTATTCGCCAACCAGCCGACTGTTAGGTGTGCTTGAACTCTTGCAATCGCGCCAGCAAATGAGTGGAAGTGAGCTAGCTCAGCGGCTCGAAATTCACCCGCGCACGGTTCGCCGTTATATTCAACAACTGCAAGATATGGGGATTCCGGTCGAGGCTGAACGAGGTATCTACGGCGCTTATCGTTTAAAGCCAGGCCAGCGAGTTCCACCACTATTATTCACCGAACAAGAAACCCTTGCCTTGAGTTTAGGTTTATTAACAATTCGCGAATTGCAGTTTCCGGTTGAGCGAGCAATCGCTGAAACCACCTTGGCCAAGATCGAACGGGTATTGCCTGCTGGTTTGGTGCAGCATGCCCGTGCCCTGCAAGCAGCCATCAGTATTCAACTTGATATCCGTTCGCAGCGAATTGAGCCAGCTTGGTTGATGCAATTGAGTTTGGCGGTGCAACGCTGTCAATCAATCCAACTTGAATATTTGTCTGCCCAACAGAATATGACTGAACGCATGATCGCGCCATATGGAATTGTTTTTAACGAAGGCGCTTGGTATCTGGTGGGCTATTGCGATTTACGCAGGGCTATGCGGGTGTTTCGCTTGGATCGCATTCAGGCGATGCGATTGTTGGATTCAAGCTTCGAGCGGCCAGCCTCAATTGATATTGTCGCGATTGTAGAGTCAGCCCTGAACGCCGCCAATCAGCCTGACGAGGTTGAGGTGCTGCTCAAAACAACTATCGAACATGCCCGCCAAATTATTCCGCCAGCCATGGGTCGGCTTGAAGCAACGCCGCAGGGAGTTCTGTTGCGCCGCGCCGCTGTGCATTTGGAATGGGTCGCCTTTACATTGCTGGAGCTTGATATTCCAGTGGTGGTGCTACAACCTGCTGCATTACGTGAGCTGCTTCAAGCGATCGCAACCAAAGCTTTGGGCATGATTAATGATCCTGCTGCACTAACCGATTAATCAGCAATTTGCTTAGCCATCTGTACCAAAAGCCACTGATGGATTGCCTCGGCCAATACTATATTTTGCTCTAAATAGCGTTGCAGCAAATCGCCATAGGCTTGTTGCGCAGGCTCAATCTGCGGAGCAATGAGTTGCCAGAGCTTGAGTGCGGCGTGGGCACGATGGTGTAACTCGTGATCAATCTCAGCGATCAATTCACGTTCTGAACATGCTTGCCAATCCATTCGAAACTCCTGTTTGGGCTAAAATTGGCGATTTTATGGCCTGATTATAAGAGATCAAGCTAGCTATGTATGATTAAGCACCAATCGGTTAAAGGATTGTGACGTGTTCTCCTGTGGTAGTCGTCTCTTAACTTAATTGTGGTGCTGCTGGGCATATACTGCATACATCGATAACAAACAACGTTCGAACAGCGAATCGATACAGATACACACCATTCACGCAGCGGATCGATATTCAACAACATTCAAAAACAGGGGGATGTTATGAAAGCCTTACGTGTATTTCCTAAACTGGTCGTTGCCGTCGGTATCATCTTTGCGTTAGGCGGTGCTGGCACAATCGGCGCTGGGATCTATATTAATGATTTTGTTGGCGACAAACTTGCTGCTCAACAAATTACCACACCCGAAGATGCATCGATTCCGAATACGCCAGTGACCGATATTGCAACTGCTTTGAGTATGGCCGACATCATTCAACACCATGCTGCTGAAAGTGGCCAAGGCCTATCGTATGCTCAAATGGGTCGCTTTGCTCTTCCCGATGGCGCACCAGTCGGCACGAACAATGCTGATGAAGCCTTGAAAGATGCCAATGGCAAACCAGTTGCCAACTCGGCTCGCAACACCCAATTGACGGCTGCTGGGCTTGTCACTTCATTGAGCCTTTCAGCAATGGCCTTTGGTGCTTCATACGGCGCAATGGCCCTTGGACTTGGCTTCTTGGTTCTAGGGATCATCATTACTGGGCTTGGTTATGCCTTGCTAGGCTTGATCACTCCCGAAGTTGCCAAACGCTTTGGCCTCCAACCAGTAACCGAATAACCCTGCATTATCGGGTACTTGGAGCGGCAGTCTTTGTAAAGACTGCCGCTTTTGTGTATTTAACGCGAATAATTACGCTTAACGCTACTTTAGCTTCGTCGTATTTTACGAACAAATGATCTATAATTTAACTAAGATTGCGACTGTTGAATAGATTAGGAGTGTGTCATGCTTGAGTTGAATGTCCAACAAAACCCGCATTCTAAAACAGGGATGCTGATTCGCCGACCAATTGAGCAGGTATTTGAGGCACTGATTGATCCGAACATCACCAGCAAATTTTGGTTTACCACGGGTAGTGGTCGGCTGGAGCAAGGCAAGTCGGTGATATGGCACTGGGCAATGTATGATGTTGAGGCTGAGGTAACGCCAATTGTGGTGCAGCCACCAACCAAGTTAGTGATTAAATGGCCTAGTTACAATGGTCAAACCGAGGTTGCATGGTCGCTGCAAGTGCAGCCTGCTGAGGCAACTTATCTTGAGGTAAGCGAAAGCGGGTTTACTGGGACGCTGGAGTCGATCAGTAAACACATAGTTGATTCAACTGAAGGTTTTTGTTTGGTTCTGGCTGGGCTTAAAGCATGGCTTGAGCATGGGATTGCTCTCAATCTGGTGGCTGATCGCTTTCCTACAGGCTATCACGATCAGGTATCAGCCGAAGATGCTTAGCGCCAGCGTTGTAATGCGCCATGAAAACAAAAATGCATTAGGTACTCCTTTAATTACAAGGCTTGAAAGTAGCGGGCGATTGGCATCAAACGAAAGCCTTGTTTGGCATAGGTTTGACGAGCTGGCTCATGACCTGGATCGCCGCCAGTTTCGACCATGGCTACCTGCATACCAACATTGCGAAAATGCTCGATCGCAAACTGGGTTAGCGTCGCGCCAATCCCTTGTTGCTGAGTATCGGGATCAACTGCCAGCATGACGATTTCGCCCATGCTACTGGTTTGATGCAAGGTTGTCGCCACAAAGCCGACAATTTGTGCCTCAACCAAGGCAACCCACGTTTGGTTGGTTTCAGCGGCACAAACCGTTTCGACGGCTTGCTGCTGGTTGGTCGGCCAATCGGGGTAGAAATGCTTGAACACCGCAGCATCCATGGCAGCTTCCATCGAGGCAAATACTGGTGTCCAAGCGCGAATCGAAAGATCGACGACTGCGGCACGGTCTTGGTCGGCATATTGCCGAATAACGAGATTCATTGCACCTCCTAGAATTCTGTGGCACAGGCCAATCCTGCACTGAGTTGATGCTAGCATGGCTGTGTCATTTGCCATTCGGTCGCTGGGCTGAATTTGGTTGAAATATGACGATGTTGCGCGAGATTCGCAACATCGTCATGATCTTCCTAAAGCATTTCGATAGAGCCAGCCGTGCCATCGACCCGAATCCGTTGCCCATCTTGGATGAGCTTGGTTGCATGCTCTACCCCAACCACGGCTGCTAGCCCATATTCACGGGCAATGACCGACCCATGGGTCATTAATCCACCAACTTCCGTGACTAGGCCTTTGATCGCGACGAATAATGGTGTCCAACTTGGGTCGGTAAACGTAGTGACCAGAATATCTCCGGCTTCAAGCTCGGCTGCTTCAATGGTTAAGATAACGCGGGCACGACCTTCAATGACTCCTGCTGAGACTGGCAAGCCCACCAGTGCCCCCGTTGGAAGCTGATCACGTTGATAGCTGCCAGTTATAATCTCACCATCAGAGGTCATTACTCGTGGTGGTGTTAGTTGTTGATAGTGGCGATACTCAGACTTTCGTTGATTGATAAGGTCATAATCAAGGCGCTTGCTGTTGATGGCGGTGCAAAGTTCGTCAAAGGTTAGATAATCCAAATCTGTTGGCTCATGCAGCACGTTGGTCTGAACTAGCTGATCAGCTACTTTTTGTAAGGCTTGTTTGTAGACAAAATAGCGACTGATAATATGGTATTTGGGGTATTCACGATAGCCAATCAAATTGCGCAGCAGATCGATTACCCGTTTGGTTGCCGCAGCTTTTTGAGCGCCATCGGGTAATTGCTGCAAACGTTCTAATAACTCCTGCTCTTTATCCAAGGCTGTCTGTCGTCCGTGCTCAAATTTTTGTTGGCTCGCGCCATACTCAAAGCTTTTGAGGTTATTGAGCAACATCGGAATCAAGGTTGCTGGCTTCTCGCTCCAACGTGGTCGGGTAATATCAATTTCTCCGGTGCAGCGCATGCCATAGGTTTTGAGATAGTTCATAATTGCTTTGCGAACTGCTTCGCCGCCTTCAAATTGAGGCAACTCATCCAAAAAGGCCTGATTATTGGTAGCTGTTAGGTAGGTAATTATGGCTGGATAGGGTCGAATTACATCAGCAACGTCCAGTAGCGCCAGCCCCATTGCTGAAGTGATATTGTTGGGAACTGATTGCGAGAGTGTATCAGCAACATTAACTTCGTCCAGCCATTGCTGCATTCGCTGGTTAATCCATGTTGCCGCATTCATTGCGGTCATAATCACCCCAAAGCTTTGGGGATTGATAAGATACTGCTTAAGCTGTTGGATGTCTTGCAACATGAATTCACAGAGCGTTGCTGCCGATTGCGTTACGATGTTCTGTTTTAACATAGCGAGCGCTAGCTCACTCTGTTTGATCAAATTGGCAACAATTGTCGGATCGTTTTCAATTTGGGACTGAAACTCCAGCGAAGCCTCACCAGAGTTTGGGTTGCTGGGGGTTGGGCTATGCGAATCATCAGGCAAGACAGGGATAAAATCGCCGCGATCAATGAGCTTGATCAGCGCATCTTTAAGCAGCGGATCTGCCGTACCCAAGGCATTGATCATGTTGATTCTTCGGGCTGGCGAGGCTAAATCTGCAAAGATATCCACAAATAAGCGTCCGCCAGCATGAACCATCGGTCGAACCGCTGTTAACTGCCATAGCGATAATCCTAAAGGTTTCATCGTATCGGTCATCATCTGTTGATGCCCAACCGAGATATACACATGCTTGTTTTGATCGTGAGCCTCAGGAATCGGATAGAGGGTGGTGATTGGACGGCTCTGAACAATATAAAATGCATTATCAACGAGACACCATTCGATATCTTGCGGTTGGCCAAAATGTCGCTCGATGGTTCTGCCAATTTGCTCAAGCTGTGCGATTTGAGCATCGTTCAGCGCTGGTTGATGTTGTTGTTCGGTCTCAATAGGCTGTTCTCGTGTGCCGCCAGTCGCTACTGGATAGCTTGCCAGTTGCTTGGTGGCAATGGTTGTTGCAAGCTGTTTGCCATTTTGGATGCGATAGCTATCAGCATTTACCCGCCCGCTAACCAAAGCCTCGCCCAACCCAAAACTCGCTTCGATTGATACAATCGTCCGATTGGCTGTGATTGGATCAGCGGTAAACATAATTCCCGCAACCTGAGCCAAGATCATGGTTTGAATAATGACGGCCAAGGATGGGTTGCGCTGATCAAGCCCCTGCTGGATTCGGTAAATCATCGCGCGTTCAGTAAAGAGCGATGCCCAACAGAGCTTGATATGCTTGATGATCGCTGCCTCGCCAATAATATTGAGGTAGGTATCGTGCTGGCCCGCAAACGATGCGGTTGGGGAATCCTCGGCGGTTGCGCTTGAGCGGATTGCAAAAGCCGTGGTTGGGCCAAATTTACTTAGCATGTGGCTGATCGCTGTATGCAGCTCTGGTGGAATCGTGATTGATGCGATGAACTGGCGAATGGTTGTGCTTAGCTCTCGAATTTGATGGTGATCGTTGAGCGTGAGCAAGTTTGCTTGATCAAGCAATTCACTCAAGGTTGGGGTTGTTCGAATTAAGTTGTTGAAGGCTTCAGTCGAAATACAAAAACCATCAGGAACATCAATGCCTGCGATGCGAGTAAGCGCAGCTAAGTTTGCGGCCTTTGCGCCAACCAACATGGGTGTGCTTGAATCGATCGCCTGAAACGTAATTACGTGGGAATCCATCGCTTGCCCCCTTTGATGCCAATAAAATAGCTGTTTTGTGATGGCATGAATGGGGAGATTGTAGCGAATTGGCGGAGCAGAAAAAATCGCCGTTTGGCCGTTTTATCACCTAGACAGCCGTGGTATACTCAAGCTAGATAAGCAGATGGGCGACCAATACGGTCGCCCATCTGCTTTAAATGGTTGCCAAAGTTAACCCTGCCAACCATTGCACCGCTACGAGGGTGATTGATCAAGCTCAGAATTAGCAGAGGTTTGCGCTCTTCGCCACTGATCCACAAAAGCGGCATAGGCTGCTAATTTCCGGTCATACGAGTTGAGTAAGCTGAATAACATCTCTTGATCTGGTGATAATAGATCGTTGGGCAATGAACTATAGAGGGCATAATGAATGCCCTGTGATGCAGTGGCAACATCACGGAGCACATGAAAAAGTTCATCAATTAAATCAGCGGCACTTGATTGGACTGAAACTTCTTCCATGCGACACTCCAATATTGTTGAGCAAGCGAGGCCACAGCTTGTGATTATTGTTTGAGCATCCAGCAGGAATCGCGAATAACGAGGCGGGTTGGCACGGTGTGCAATAATTGAGTCGATTCACGATTTTGCAACATATCAATTAATAGTTGAACGCCCAACGACCCCATTTCACGAATCGATTGATCGATTGTAGTTAGGCGGGGCGTGGTTTGCATCGTTTCGGGAATATTATCGAAGCCAATCACCGAGAGATCTTGGGGCACATTGAGGCTGAGTTCTTTGGCTGCCTCAAGCACGCCAATGGCTGTGCGATCGTTGGCGGCAAAAATTGCGGTTGGTGGATTGGGCTGGTTCATCAGGCGATAGGTGGCGTTTTTGCCACAAGCTGAGGTGAAATCACCCTCACACACCAAGGCGGCTTCAAATTCAATCCCGGCTTTTGTCAATCCATCCTTATAGCCTTCGAAGCGTTGGAGTGCGCTCCATGCTGAAGGATGGCCTTGCACGAAGCCAATTCGGCGATGGCCAAGACTTACCAAATAATCGACAGCCTGAATTGCCCCTTCATGATTGGTTGCCACGACGGAAGGCACTTCGGCTCCTGCTCCATGCGGGTCGATCACCACGATTTTGGCGTTTTCTTGGAAGGTTGGGGCTGAGGGCGAGACGATAATACAGCCATCGGTTAAGCCGCTGCTCAATAACGCCACATGTTCGCGCTCCCACGAGGCTCGTTTGTTGCGGGTCGGGCTGCCACTGGTATAAATCAATAAATCGTAGCCCGAATTTTCAATTGCTGCGCCCACGCCTTTGATCACTTCATGATAATATACTTCGATCAACTCTGGAACCAACAAGCCAATCACGTTGGTGGTACGGCTGCGCATACTTTTGGCGGCCAGACTGGCAGTGTAATTCAAGTCGTCGATCACCTGGCGAACTTTTTTATAGGTTTCAGGTGATACATCATCTTTATTATTAAGCACTCGCGAGGCTGTGCTTACCGAAACGCCCGCTGCCTTGGCTACATCGTGGATGGTGACTGTCGATTGTTTTGAACGCACAGCAATACCTCAATATTTAGATGAAAATCTCTGGAAACGATACCGGAAACGATATCATGATAACAGGTTGGTCTTAAATGTCAATTAATTGGCCATGTATGCCCGACGGGTCTAGGGTTTTGTGCTCTGGTTGGGCTACCAACATGTGCTTAGATCGGGTAGTTTTGGATTGGCCAACACAGGCGTAGCCAATCGACTATGCGATAGTTGATCGCAAAACTCTCAATATTTTGGAGTTTTTGGTCAGATCCGAAGATGATTTAAGCGCAAGTATATCATTCATCATAGCTTACCTAGCTGTATCCAACAAGCTGGGTTATGCGTAGATTAAGCTTGTATACTAGATAATGATAGTTACTGATCTGATTGGAGCTAGACGATGAGCATGGTTAATCATAGTACACACAAGCGCTGGAGTTTGCTGATTGCACGGGTGTTGAATGCGCTAAGCTTTGGGTTGAGCCTGATGCTGTTTTACCCCAGCCTGCGCATTAATCAGCTATATGGGGTGTTGGGCTTGGTGGTGGCAATTGGCATGCTTTGGCTGACCAACCGCTTGACCAATAATCCAAGCGAGTATCAAACTCGTGGAATCTATCTGCATGGGGCGATTGTGCTGAGTTTGCTGGTCATTGGCTTTGGCTTAGGTTTTTCGAGTTTGCAATTGCTTGGTAGTGCGTTGATTTGGGCTGTAGTTGGTTTGGTTGATGGCGCGATTCGCTTGCGCAAACCAGCCTAAATCCAAATAGCTCAAGCGTATTTATTTGTAATCACCACCCTTATGACGGCTGGAATGCCCCTCGCCCGCCATCATGAGCGAGGGGTTGGGTCGAGGCAACGGATTGTACTCTGTGGTAAACAGCCCTCTGGCTAGACTTAACCTTAATGTTCCAACTCGCGATAGAAAAAGATTGTGGCATGCGTTGAGCCATCGGCGCTTTGGGAAAAATTGGGAATTGCCCCCGCTGCTTGATAGCCCAATTTGCGATAGAGCGGTTCTGCTTTATCGCCTTGACGTGTATCGAGTACTAACAGCCAACGGCCTTGGGCTTGGGCTTGCTGCTCAAGCTGGTGCATTAATTGTTGGGCAATGCCACGGCGTTGAAATTGTGAATGCACCAATAATTTTTGCACTTCGGCGCGATGGCTGGCGTTGGCTTTGCTGGGCAAATCAAGTTGGACACTACCGACGATCTGATCATCGTGCAAGGCTACCAATAATATTCGTTGTTCAGTTTTCAGATCGCCGATAATCGCTTGCCAATAGGCGCTGGCTTCGGCTTGGCTCAGCGGTGGCAGAAAGCCGATCGACGCGCCTTGGGCAACGCTATCAATTAATAATTGGCCTAATTGGTCGATTTTAGCTTGCGCTTGATTGAAATTGTAGAGTTGAATGCTGATCATGCTGGGTTCCTGTGACGACAGATTGTAACCAATTATGAATCAATTCGGCGGTTTCGCGATACGATGCCTCGAACATCAAATCATGGTTGGCCTTGGGAATGACCCAATATTCGGCATTGTAATGAGCAGCTGAAGGCCGCGAGTATTGTTCGGGAATGCAACGATCCTGCTCGGCGGCGAGCCATAACAACGGTGTTTTGATTTGTTTGGCTGGTCGCCACAAGGGCCAGCGATATTGCAACAACACCAATGCTGATTCGGGCGCAAGCTGGCTATGCAATTGCTTGGGCTTGATGATGGAATCGTCGCTGAGAAACCAAAAGGCTGCGCGTTTGGGTGTGCGAACCGTGGGCGTTGCTGAGAGCGAAAGCCAGCACAAAAGCGTGCCCCAAGGGTCGAGTTTCTGCGCGTGGGCAAAAACTGGGCGCATGCTATGGCTCAGCCAAGGGGCTACCAACACCATTGCGGGTAAATCATCGCCGCCTTTGGCAAGATGCCACTGGCCCAAAGCGCCACCCATACTATGGCCCATGTAGATTGGCTTGGTGGGCAAACGCTCGATTTCGGCTTTGAGCGTGCGATAATAATAACCCAATGTATTCCAGCGATTGGCGTGCTGAGCCGGTGACTGACCATGACCTGGTTGGCTGAAGGCGATGCTTTGCCAACCCCATTCGGCCAGCAATGCTTGCCATGGTTGCCAACACCATGCCCCATGCCACATACCATGGCCCATTAAAATTGGAGTTTGGAAACGCTGTTCTTGCGGAGTATAGATAATCCGTTCGATGCCATTATCCAGCTGATGTTCAATCGTATATTCAATCACACAAGCCTCTTTCTCCACAAATTGAGCTACATGCTGGTAATCCCACCATCAATAATATACTCAGCTCCAGTGATAAAGCTAGCCGCTGGTGAGGCCAGAAAGACGATTAATTCGGCGATTTCGTGGGGCGTGCCCATTCGCTTGAGTGGAATCGAGCGAATCAGCCGTTCTTGAATACTTGGCTCGAAGCCATCCAAAATGGCAGTTTCCGTCCAGCCTGGGCAAACTGCATTGATCCGAATACCAGCAGGAGCCAATTCAATGGCACCAGTTTTGCTCATTTGGATTACGCCTGCTTTGGCCACGCCATATGGCCCAAGGTTGGGCGAGCCAGCCACCCCAGCGATCGAGGCAACATTGACAATCGCGCCGCCTTTGCCACCTGCCAGCATGGCTTGGCTAGCATATTTTTGACCCCAAAATACACCCGTTAAGTCGATTTCTAACACACGTTGCCAATTGTGATTCTCGGTTAAGTGCAAAGGCGCAGGCTGTCCGCCAATGCCAGCATTGTTGATCATAATATCTAAGCCGCCATGGTCGAGGGCAAATTGCACCAAGGCTTGGATATCAGTTTCATGGCTAACATCACAATGGCGAAAATAAGCTTGGCCTGCATTGCTGTGAATCTGTTCAACCGTTGCTAATCCAGCTTGCTCATTAATATCGCCGATGATCACCGTTGCGCCTTGTTTGGCTAACAAATGAGCCGTCGCCGCCCCAATTCCAATCGCCCCGCCGGTAACAATCGCAACTTTCCCGTGCAGCATCCTGTCCTCCTTGACATGCTAGGTGTAGTGCTATTATCAAAAATCAGCAGGCAAAAGTCAAAGGGATGAAGTAAGAACATAGAACATAGAACATAAGAACAGGGGATCGGTTATTGGGGTTGGGGATCAGAACATAGAGCATAGAGCATAGAACATAAGATGACATTAAATCATTCGGGCAATTCGTGCAATTCGTGGCTAAAAACCTAATCTTCGTGCTCTTTGTTGATCAATAGTTAACTTGGAACCAGAATGCTACCTGCTTGGAACGACTCTTGGAACTGCTGCTTGCTATATTAAGCCTACACACTCTCATTGCGGCGCTCCTGTGGTTTGGAAGCATCAGGGCAGTTGGCAGGTTGGTAAACGTGGGACTTTACCAACCTGCCAGCACCGCATTTAAACAACCCAATTAACGCCAAAACCCCGCAGTTGCGGGGCTCTAGCGAGAGAAGAGAGGAGAAGGAGATGCCAACGAGTATAGGCCATTACTCCTAGATTGACATTCCCTATCATGGGTGATTTCGTGGGTGACTTAAGTCATGCCAAAGCGGCGACAAAGGCATCCCACGCTTGGTGGGGGGTGATAGTTGGTGAGTAAAAAGCCGAGCCTGCAATTAGGTTAGTCGCGCCTGCCTGTACGATGCTGGCGATATTGCTAGGTTTAACCCCCCCATCAACCTGAATTACCGCTTCATGGTGACGCTGATCAAGCAAACTTCGCACGGCGGCGATTTTGGCCAAGCTGCGTTCGATAAAGCTCTGACCGCCAAACCCAGGGTTGACCGACATAATCAGCACTAAATCCAGATCGTGAATGATATCTTCGAGACTGCTGACAGGTGTTGCTGGATTAAGCGCCACGCCAGCAGTACAACCAAGCTCATGGATACGCTGAATTGTGCGATGCAGATGTACACTCGCCTCTTGATGCACCGTGATATGGTTAGCTCCAGCTTTGGCATATGCTTCAAGCAGGGTATCGGGATTGCTGACCATCAAGTGAACATCCAATGTGCCTTTGAAATAAGGCCGAATTGCCTGAATCACGGGTGGACCAAACGTTAGGTTGGGCACAAAATGACCATCCATCACATCGACCTGAATCCAGCTACAACCTACTTGATCGGCAGCTTGAACATCGGCTCCAAGCTTGGCAAAATTAGCCGATAAAATTGATGGAGTCAGCTCGATAGCGCGTCCAGCATGGTATCCGATTGGCATAAAACTCCTCGTTGTGTTTAATTATGCACCTCCTATTAAAGCATAGATTGTCCTTTTAGATTTTAGCTACCGAAGCAAATTGAGCGGTTATTTCTTGTAAAATGTTAATTCCTCGAAGCCTGTTTGGCCTTCGATTGCGAGCCGCAGAGTTCCCTCTGGCCTGAGGCTAAAGACCCAAGTTTCATCAGCTTTGATCAGCCTTATTTCATTCTCAGCAGAAATAACTGCATCTTGCTCATCAGTAATTGCACTATCGGCGCAATTGGTTTTGAACCCAATTTTAATGCCACTACTACTCTCGCGAATATTGATATTTGTGATATCGCGTGGTTTTTTGTCGTTGTTCCAACAGCCGATTAATAATGATGCTGTAGCTCCTTCTACTGTTGGTGGTTCTGTGGGCGCTGCTGCCGCCGCTGTGGTCGCGGTAGCCTGAGGGAGATTTGATTGATTTGAGGTAAGCTTGATTTGCTTTGGCAAGCGATCCGCTTGAATATCGACATTAAACATTGCTGAATCATAGCCAGCCTTTTCAATACTCAGCCGCCCTGCTTGCTGGTTATACTCATCGCTGATTGAGATACGTGCAAAACCATTATTATCGCTAAAAGCTTCGAGTGGCGCGAGGTTTGGCAAGGTTATGCTAACTTTGGCTTGGCTCATTGGCTTATTGGTTGTATTGTCGAGCACTTCTACTTGATAATTAAATGTATCATTTGGCATAAACTTCAAGATGCCAATGATTGCAGCAATAATCACTGCCGCCGCTCCGATCCATGCTCCTTTGATAATTGCTTTTGGTTCGGATAACTCAGTTTTAGGCTGTATCATGGTTGCACGTTCACTCATATTTGACGAAGATCCTGTTTGTTGTTGGCTTGGCTGCTGAGTCGCTTGATTTTTGTGTTGATTAATTGCTACCTGAATTGCCGCTATTACATCATTGGTTGTATTGCGTTGGTTGACTAAATAGACTGGCTTGGATATACCATGTTCCGCCAACTGGACTTCTATAATTTGTAACATGTTCTGGTTTTGTACCAATAGCTGTTCAAGCGTGTTAATATCAAGATACTCGTAATTAGTCATAAACCAATCCCCTAACCGTAACTACTAGTTTGATTGACGTAATAAAAAGTGACCTAAAGCTTTCGCTGCTATGCTGTGCGATGAATTTGCCCTATCATACACTATTGGGTAGCTTGGCGAAAGGGGGATTTTGTACATATGTGGTCGTAATTGTAAGAAAATCTTGCTGCTTGTTCCTTTTCCTAACGTTTATTAGCAGTTCATGCTGGGCTTTTCCCTATGACGGTGCAGGTTACGTTGGTAGGTTAAGCCTGGATTGAGAAAGGAATCAGCAGCTATGCTCAAGCGCTATCTCAGATGGCTGGGAGTTGTCGTCGGCTTTTGTATGCTTATGATGCTCATGGCGGCTTGTGAGGGACAGAAACCTAATTATCAAGTTGAGGTGACTGATAGTCTAACGAACAAACCAATCATCCAAGCCAAAGTGACGATTATTCTACCTAATCATTCTCCTCTTGAAGAATATACGGGCAATAATGGGTTTGCCATAATTACCATTAAAGACGAATATATCAATCAGCTTGGGCGACTCAGTATCGAAAAAACAGGTTATGCTTCATATGCCAATCAAATTAACATTAATGTTGAAAGTTTGCCAAAACAAATCAAACTTGAGCCAATTCAAGCTCCGCAGCCAACCCCCACCCCTGAAAACACGCCAATCGCTGCTACTCCTACCATTGATGTATCGACTAGTTGCAACGGTAAGGCTATAAATGACGATTATGCTGGGGCTATCCAAGCCTGCACCGAGTATATCAAGATTAACCAAGCTAAATACGAGGGCTATTATAATCGGGGTATGCTTTATGCGAATCCAAAGGTGCTCAAATGTGCTGATTCAATTGCCGATTTTGATCGAGCTGCTGATCTAAAGCAAGAATTGGCAGATATTTATTATCAACGCGGCTTGGCCTATCGTGATTGCGTTAAGGATCTTGATGCGGCCTACGCTGATTTGACCAAGGCGATTGAGTTAAATCCTCCATATCAGCCAAATGTCTACTTTAATCGTGGGGTGGTTGAAGTTAGCCGCCTACAGCTTGAGGCTGCTAGGGTCGATTTTGCTGCATGCATTCGGCATCCTAAAGTCACGCCTGAGCAGAAACAGGAATGTAATAATTGGCTGATGCAAATTAATCTGGAGAGTTGTACAACTCCTTCGACAATGACGATTATTGGTGGTGCTCAAGCAGCTTCAGCAAATGCTCAGACATTGTTTAATCAAGGTGTTACAGCGATGGGTACAAAAGATTGGGAAGTTGCGATTAACCTTTTTACTCAAGCAATTGACGATACCAACGGTTTTGATGATGCTTTTGCGATGCGTGGGCGTTCGTATCTTAAACTCTATCACGGGACCAAAACTGAAGAATATTTAAATTTATCAATTGTTGATTTACAACATTCTGTAGCGCTTAATCCAAACAATTTTGCAGGCCACTATAACCTTTCAGCAGCCTATACCTACCTCTATGATCTTAAGGATCAACCTGATCATATTATTAACTGTGCAGTTGAACACTCAATTAAATCAAATGAGCTAAAACCTGAGGATGCGTCTGCTTGGAAGAATACCGGGATGCATTTGCTTGATCAAGCAATTGATCTATGCTCAGCGATTAATGCCTTGAACCAGTCGCTGAAGGTGAATCCTAAATACGAGGCAAATTACTTTTACTTAAGCCGTGCTTATGCAATGCTCAACGATAAACCTCAAGCGTTAAAATATTTTGAATTATTAGCCAACAGCAAAAATAGTGATCCAGAGGTTATCGAGCTGCAAAAGAAATTACCAGATGAATTAGCAATTGTAAATGCAATTGATCCAAATACAGTTGTAAAAATATGCCCATAACATAATTTAATTCAAATGCGGCTAATAATAAAGCAACCAGCTAATACTGTAACTGGTTGCTTTTGGCGTTTACAACGGTTGGGCAATTTCCCAGAGGTGGCCAGCCGGGTCGGCAAAGCTGGCAGTGCGCACTCCCCAAGATCGATCAATTGGCCCATTCAGAAATTCTACGCCACGGCTACGTAGCTCAGCATAAATTTGATCGGTATTGGCAACCGTGAGTGTATATAAGGCCCGTGAATCGACGTTGGGCACAGCCATAGGTGCTAGTAATTCAACGGCGGCGCTCTCGGTGAGCAGATTGATTAATGTTGTGCCAAATTGAAAGACCATCGATTGTTCATCGCTAAACACGCTTGGCAAGCCAAATACTTGTTGGTAAAACTGGCATGTTGATTGCATCAGGTTATCGGGCACAAATAGCGTGATCGCGCTGATTGCGCCGTCTGTCCAATCCGTAGGTTGTTGCATTCGCTCCTCCGTAAAACTAATGCTGAAATTATAGAACATATTTGCTGTTTTACAACATGTAGATTCAAAGATTTTAGATTAAAAAGTTCCCTCACGCCTTGGCCTACCGAAGCAGGAACCGGGTGAGGGAAGATGTTTAGCTCTTGAAACGAAACGATGGCGCTAATTCACCGTAAAGTTTACATTTGAAAGATCAAAAAATACATTGTTGGCACAACGCACTTTGATCCGTGCTTGGGTGGTTGCAGTGTTGGGCATGGTAACGGCTTGGCTGCCATCGTTGGGAGTTGAGCTAACCAAGCTGCTGAAGCTGCTGCCACCATTGCTTGAGAATAAAATTTCAACATTGGCGCAGCTAACTGGGGCAGCGGTGGTGCTGGCAACGTTCCAAGTGATGGTACGGCTGCTGTTGCGAGTCCAAGTGACGGCGGTATTCGGCGAGGTTACGGCGAATGGCCCAGCCGCGCTGCTAACTGTCACATTGGCGCTATCAATGGCATAGCTGCCGCCGCCTGCCCGATTATCGCGCACAATCAGCCGGAAAACCATGGTGCGGCTGGTGGTTGGCAACGATTCACCAATTGTCGCGGTATTATTCAAAATATCGCTCAATTTGGGGAACGAGCGCTTAGGATTGGTGCTTGGGTTGAAGCTACGGAAGATTGGGCGTGAGCCGTTGTCGGTGTTGGGTGGTGAGGCCGTGCCCAAGTTATATTGCTCCCAGTTGTAGGTCAGGCTATCACCGTTGGCATCGCTGCCAGTGCCGGTTAATTCGAATGGCGTGCTGCGTGGAATCGTGTAATCGGCTCCAGCATTAGCCACCGGAGCGGTGTTGCCAGTGTTGGTTGCTGTGCCACAGCTTGAGCCGCCGCCAGTCGTGATGAAGGTCGTAATTTCGTTCAAGCTCTTGGAATGGAAATACGGATCGCTATTGGATTGTAAGTTTTCAGCGCCACAAATCCCAGCGTAGGCCATAATTGTCGAGCCGCTGCCAGGCTCGTAGGCGGCGCTGCTAGCGCGATTGCCACCACCACAACTGCCAGTTGTACCATTGAAGGTATGGTTGCCGCCAAATTGATGACCAATTTCGTGGGCCACATAATCAATATCGAATGGATCGCCAACTGGTGCCGATGAACCTGTGACACCTTGGGCTTTGTAGTTGGTTGAACAGACTGAGCCTAACGAGGCTACGCCGCCGCCGCCAGTGCTGAACACGTGACCAATATCATAATTGGCATTGCCAATCACATTGCGAACATTGGTCTGATTTTGGCTGAGCATCGTAACCCCATTGTTGTTGGTGTAGGGGTCGGTGCTGGCGTTGGTATAAATGATATTGCTGTTGTTGGCAACCAATACCATGCGTACCGCAACTTCGCGTTCGTAAACTGCGTTAACCCGATTGACGCTGGTGGTGATCGCCGCCAAGCCTTTGGCAACGGTTCCACCATGATAAGCGGTGTATTCGCCAGTGGCGGCCATGGCCAAACGGTAGGTGCGCAATTTATCGCCAACCGCTTTTGGTGCTGCCAAACCATCGTCGGTCAATGGTAGGTCGATTACATAATCTTCGACTTGGCGATCGGCCAATTTTTGGCTGCTGGGCACAAAATTTTTGCTATCGTAAACGATGTAATGTTGAGTATCGCCAGCGCTGTAGGGATCGATGAAAATCCGGCCTTGATCGCCTAAAATTAAGCCATGAAAGCCTGCGGGTGTCAGATCCAAGCGCCCGCTCAGATTGGGAGTATCCACCCCAAGGATTAAGTAGGTGCGAATTTCGGGGAATTTTGCTGCTAGCTCTGGCTCCATAATCGGCGATTCGACAACCCGAAATTGCTCGAATTTGCCATTAGGCATGGGCAATTGCAGGGTATACAACGAGTTTGCCACCGACTGATCTTGCTCTAGCGGCGCTTTGGCCAAATATTGGCCCAATCCAGCGACATCAAGCGCAACAGTGCGATAGATCGTTGGCACAATTTGGCGAGCGCCTTTTTGGGCAATCCGACTTTCCTTCACATCTTGCCAAAAACCATCGGACGAAGCGGCGGTAGGAGTGACGAGCGTGGCTGCGGCAAAGCTACTCAACAATGCGACCACCAAGGCTGCAACGATCACCAGCGATGAACGTTTTCCGGGCATGCCAAACCTCCTAGGGGTAGAAGTGGATACCCAGCTATTATACATTAAATTATTTAATTAATTTTGAGGTTTGTTAATTTTTAGCAAGACTTTAAGCTCCACGTCGATAGTGGGCAAGCGATTGATCGAGCCATGTTTGAATCGTGGTCAGGCTAGTTGATCCAATAAGTTCTAAACAAACTCGCTGTGGTGGACGGAAGAGATAGAGTGGGTAGCGTAAATCAATATACTTTCTATGCCAAGCAATAAATGGCGCAGTCAGGCTACCTGCAACCTGAAGTTCAAGGCTATGACCTGCGTGCCATAAGCGACCGAGCATGCCGGCTGGCTCAAGCATCCATTCTAAGGCCCAATCAGGCTGAGGATTAAAGCTGATCGTTGGCCAAGCGTTGATCAGCGCCTTGCGATAATCAACCCAATTAATCTGGAGCTGATCAGCAAGGCTGCTTGAATCAATTGAGTCATCAATGCTGGCCTGTGGGTTGTAGGCGCTAATCACAAAATAGGTTGACATATTTAATCCTGCACAAAACTTGACCATGGCTGCAAATGTGAGCGCCACGCAGTCATACTATTCTCCCAAAATACGGCCTGACAATTTCCACAGCGATAGATCTCAATCCGATCGGCTAGTTGGCCGGAGCCATCGAAGCTGTGGGCCGTGTTGTAGAGCATGTGCTCGGCGCAAGCGGGGCAACGTTGGGTTTGTTGGCTAATTGGGCGTGGTTTGTGCCAGCCGTTATGCGCCATGGTTACATCGTAGGTTCCTTGAATATGCTGCGAACCTGGCTCTGGCGGCGTGATTGCGGGAGTTCGTGGGTGGAGCAATTCAATTAATGATTGATTATCGACTGCATAGGCGCAGTGTAATGCCGTCCAGCCTTGTAAGCGCCCCTCTGTGAGTTGGGCAGTCGGATCAGCCTTGGCTTGCAACAACAATTCAACCAGATCAAGCCGATTGGCTAAGGCGGCATAGTGTAATGCCGTGTAGCCATAGGGCGTTGCAATTTGCACATCCGCGCCCCAAGCTAGCAATTGTTGTATGCTTGCCAGCTGTTGCTGCTCAACTGCCCAGTGCAAGGCGGTGCGGCCAAAATGGTCAGTTTGATTGATGTTTGCGCCGTTGGCATAGAGTGTTTGAGCACCAGCTAAATCGCCGTGAGCCAAAAGCTGGCTGAACCCCAACAATCCAGCATGATTTAGTGCATGGATATTGGCTCCGCGTGCCAGCCAAATCTGCCATGTTGTTTCGTTTGCTGTACAAACACGCTCAGCAAACTCTTGATCGAGCAAGGCTTGGTAGGCTGGGGTTGTAGACTCAAGCTGGGCTAGCATCGTTTCAGCAACCAAATCGAGCAGCATTAAATTGCTGACTATTGGCCGATTTGAGCGTTGTTGACGGATCAGCATTGGGTAGTTGAGGCTTGGGTTATCACCAACTAAGCGGGTTAAATCGGCTCCAGCCTCAATTAATCGCAGCGCAAATTGGGGATAAGAACTCAGTGCTAGCTGTAACACGGTTGTGTAATTGCGATATGAGCTATCAACATTTACGCCTCGCACCAAAAAATCGTGAACATAGTGCTCATGTTGAGCGGCAATCGCTGCGCCTAAAACATCGGGAGCATGCAGATCGGCTCCAGCCTCGATTAATTGTTGGGCAAAGCCGAATTTTTGCGTTATAAGCATGCTTGGCAGCAGCTTTGGGGGAATTTGTGGTTTGAGGCTGAGGAGCCAGCTAAACAATTCGCCAGCCTCTTGATCAATAATCTCGGCGCTAGCCACAACTTCAAGTGGTGTTTGCTCCATCGACCATTTGCCATAGCCTGGCAGATTAAGCTCAGCGCCATAAGCCAATAAACACTCGGCCAAATCGCGGCGTTTGTGGGCTAGTACATAGGCTAATGGTCGCCAATGTTCGCGCACCTGTGTTTCGTTGCCAATCTGCTTGATTGTATAACTTGGCTGGTTGGGATCGGCTCCCATCCGCAGAAAAACCTCGATCAACGTGAGATCAGCACTTTTAGCCGCGCAAATAGTGCTGATCGCTGTGTGAAATGGCATTAAGCCTTGTGGATTGAGTGTATTAATCTTCGCTCCATTCGCCAAGAGTTGTTGGGCCATCGCAGGGTTGTTGAGCTGGGCCGCAGCATGTAAGGCGGTTGCATGCGGTTTCGCCATCGCACAATTAATGGGTGAGCCAAGCCGTAATAAACGATCAACTAAAACATCTGCATTGTGCCAAGCAGCCAAACACACGCAGCTATTGCCCTCGCTGGTTATGGCGCTGGCCAATGCCCCGTGATCAAGCAAAAGATTGGCGATCGCCATATGACCTTTAATTAATGCAGCATGTAACGGGGTGCGAATTCTGGTTGGCGGGCCTTCAATTGCTGCGCTATTGGCTAATAACCATTCGACAGCGGCTTGATGCCCGTTCCACGCTGCCAACGTGAGGGCCGAAATACCATTATCCGTCGTTTGATCAATATCAACCGCTTGGCCTAACAACCATGTAAGTAGTTGGAGATTGCCACTGCTGGCAGCATACAACCATGGCGTGAAATTTGAATCAGCTTGAGCATGTAGATCAGCGTCGTTATGCCAAAGCAATTGGGCCAACTCGAAATGGCCGTTGAGACAAGCCAAATGTAGTGGCGTTTGTTGTTTATAGCTTTGAGCATGGCAATTGGCTCCATGGCTCAGCAAAAGCTCAGCTATCGCATAACGATTGTAGATCGCTGCCCGATGTAAGCTGATATAGCGGTTGTCTTGCAGTGATTGGTTGGGGTTTGCACCAGCGCTGAGTAATGCGGCGATCAGGGTTTCAGCTGGTTGACTGGCAAGCTGATAAAGGGCATGATCAAGTGCTTTTTGCTTCCAAACTGGGCCAGTTTGCAAATGCTCAAGTATTTGTTCGTAGGCTTGGTGTTTGAGCAGTTTTTTTAATGAATTGAGGTTCATGCTGCACCCCTAGATACCAATTAACCCCAGTATAGGGCTAGCATGGAGCACTGACAAGCCATCATTATCATGTGATCAATGTTGAGCAGCGAGACCAAATCGAAATTAAGCTCATCGATTTACGTGCTATGCTGGCCCGCTAAGCAAGCTAGACAGCCACAATCCTGCTTGCTACACTGAGCTATAACTCTTTCTTTGCAGGAGGTGTATTGATGGAGAGTATCTGGAAAACCAGTGTTTGGCAGCAGTTCGGGGCGGCAATTGCCATGCTAGAAGATCCGATTGTCCGTTGCCCCGACCAGCTCTGGACGAGCGTTTTGTGGGAAGATCCTGACGATCCGCGCTATGGGCAATTCTGGTTTGTAGCCTATCACACCTTGTTCTGGCTAGATCTCTTTTTGACTGGTTCGAGTGAGGGGTTTAAGCCGCCAGCGCCATTTGTTCGTGGTAGTTTGCCAGCACAGCCGTATACCAAAGCGCAAGTGCTTAGCTATCTACAGGATTGTCGCCAGCGCTGCAAGGCAACGATTATGGGCTTGACCGCTGAAAAGGCCCAAGAGCGCTGTGTTTTTGAATGGATGCAGCCAAGTTTTCTAGAACTTCAGCTCTACAGTATGCGCCATGTGCAAGAGCATGCCGCCCAATTGAGTTTAGTGCTGGGCCAGCAGGGCATTGCAGGCGCTGATTGGATTGCTCAGGCCGAGTAAGCCTAAATTGTTGTACTTATCAGTTAAGAGAACAATCCAAACCTAATTGGTTGGGGTTGTTCTTTATTAATTAAATGATGGTAGATCTCGTAACTTCGAATGACGGGGCTGCGTATCGCCAGCAATAGTGATAGAAAGGTGGAGTTATGCAATTTCGAAAACTATTTGTTGGCTTGCTGGTCGGGAGCTTGCTGGCGGCCTGTGGCAACCAAGCCAGCCCGTTGTCAACCAATGCATCCGCGCCCACTGATCGACCAGCGCCGACCGAAACAATGGTTGAGGTAACGGTTATTTACCTTGATGCTGATGATGAGTATGAATCCTCGTTTGAATTTGCCTCAGCCAAAGAACCAATCGTCAAAGGCGAAAGGCTGATTATGGCTAGCACCGATGTTTCTTTCTCGTTCAAAGTCATTGATTTTGTGCGCGGTGAGCAGGCTTTGGCAACAATTGCCACGATTGATCCAGCGTATACTGGCCCACCAGATGGGTACGAGGTTGGTTTGGTTCGAGCAGAGATAAGCCATGGAAATGTTCGCCCAGAACCAGTTGTTTTTGATGGTTCGATGATTGCGTTATTGGTTTTGACTAACAATCAATATCAGCCAGTGAAAACTATGCAAGGCCTACCATGCTGCTTCGAACCTCGGTTTGATATCCCGGTTGCCAAAGACGATCAGATTGAAGTCTATTTTCCGATCTTGGTTGGGGTTGATGATCCTGCTCCCTTGCTAGTGATCAATCGTGACCAGTCGGATAATGAAGATGCCCGCCATTTTGCGTTGCAATAAGCTGGCGAGGGTTGGTTAAGCGATTTCTTCCAAGTTACCGACAAGATTAATAGCATTCTAATGTCGATACCCTGAATGCTCTGGTATGATTAAGTCAAACCTTCTCCTCTCTCTTCTCTCCCACAAGCGACCCCCAGCGGGTCGTTTGTGGTTTTAGGCATAACAACATTGACACCATAGCTATGATGAGCCTTAGGTTCGCATATTATTCGGGTAGGTCGTGAGCAGGCAATAGCCGAGGAAGGAACAACGATGGCGCTTCAACGGATGGACAATGTGTTGATCGTGGTTAACGATCTTGCGGCTGCAAAGGCGTTCTTTATTGAACTTGGCATGGAACTTGAGGGCGAGATGCCATTGGCTGGGCCGTGGGTTGATCAGGTCGTTGGGCTTGAGAATGTACAATGTGAAATTGCAACCTTGCGCACTCCAGATGGTCACGGGCGGGTCGAGCTAACCCAATTTCATACTCCAGCGGCAGTGAATGTTACCCCAAACAATGCCCCTTCGAATGCCTTGGGTATCCGACGGATTATGTTTGCCGTTGATGATCTTGATGCCGTTCTGGCTCGCTTGCGCCCACATGGTACTGAAATTGTTGGTGAAATTGCCCAGTATGAGAACTTCTATCGGCTCTGTTTTATTCGCGGCCCCGAAGGCATTATTCTTGGGCTTGCTCAGCAACTTACGTGAGATGTATGGTTAGTTGTGTGGAAATGAATGTATGCTGCACTCAGCGACAATGACGAGCATTATTGAGCAATTATATCAATGTTTTAGTGGCTACCCGATCCCTGATCATCCGACTGGCTGCCCATGTTGTGTGTCTGCCGATGACTACCAGCGTCTACGTTCGAAACCGCTTCGCCAATTAACCAAGCATGATCTTTGGCCTTATACGCTTAGGGCGCTGAATACTTGGGGCGATGAAGACCAATTTCGGGCGATCGTACCGCGATTTTTAGAACTGTGCGCTGATAGCTCAAGCTTCTTCGACCGCGATATGCTCTTTGGTAAACTGCGGTTCGCTGATTGGCACACTTGGCCAGTGCCAGAACAACAGCTTATTCAAGCCTATCTTTGGACACTTTGGCAAGAATCGTTTAATACCTTGGATTATTCAGTGGGTGAGCTGTTGTGTGCCATTGCCCAAACTGGGCTTGATCTCCAACCATTGCTCATGTACTGGGATGCGCAGTTGCAGACGCTGACTGGATTACAACACTATGCCGACTTTCTTGATTTGCATATGGCCATGATTATTGGCCAAAACCGCTTACATGGCCATGGATGGGCGAATCGTGAGCAGGCAACAGCTGGGGTGATTGACTGGGTGATTGACCCTACTCGCCGTGAGCGAATGACTACAGCGTTTGCGAACAGCCAGCGTGATGAGGAAAGTCGGTTGCTGGCTCGCATCTTGGAATGGTTTGATTTGTATCCGTGACCTGAGGTTGGCTCCTCGTATTCAATGCGCTAATGAAGAGCGCCTAGGAGGATAGATGTACAATGTTGGCTGGCGGGCATTGTCATATCGCGATGCTACCCGCGTGGATTGGCTTTTGGGTAGTGATCGTCCGCTGTTGACCCATGTCTGGTATCCGTGTGATCCTGCTGTACCGCAGATGCCCATGGTGATCGGCCCACCGGATAATCCGCTCTTTAATGCTGGTGATGCCGCACCCGATGCTCCTATGCTAGAAGGTCAATTTCCGCTTATCTTGCTCTCCCACGGAACGGGCGGGGTTGCCATGCAACTTGGTTGGCTTGCTCGCGTGCTAGCAGCTCATGGATACATCGTTGCTGGTGTCAATCACCACGGGAATACAGGCCTTGAACCGTATGTGGTTGAAGGCTTTACACGAGTTTGGGAACGTCCGCGTGACCTGAGTGCAGTCCTTGATCGGCTGCTCGATGACCCACACTTTGGTTCGGCTATTGACCAATCACGAATTGGCGCAGCAGGGTTTTCCCTTGGTGGCTACACCATATTAGCGCTTGGTGGTGCTCGGCTCGACTTAGCCACGCTTGTGGCTGCCTATGCCGATGCGGGTCGGCCTTTGACTTCAATTGCTCCCCCCGAATTTCCTGATGCAGATGCGGTGGCTCGGCAGCTTGAAGCGTTTGCGGCACACGCTGAACATCGTCAATCGTATCGCGATGAGCGTGTTCGCGCTGGTTTTGTTTTGGCACCAGCGCTTGGCGAAGCATTTACGCCCGATGGACTGGCGGCGGTGGATATTCCTGTAATGATTATCGCCGGAGCAGCGGATACGAATACCCCACCCACTGTTAATGCCCAGCGATATGCTATGCACATCAAGGATGCGGCATTAACGTTGCTCGAAGGGTCGGTTGGGCATTATGTATTCTTGGCTGAATGCACTGAGGCAGGGTGTCAACTCATGCCAGAACTGTGTCTTGATGCGTCAGGGGTTGATCGGAAAGCGATTCAGCAGCAGGCGAGTGCATTGGCGCTGAGCTTCTTTGATCGTCATCTCATCTAACCATGGTTGATTCAGATAGCCCCGATTTCCAAGTAGGGAAGGATGCGGAATGGAACCATGTAGGTATTTGAAGCACATCATATCAATCTGTGTCAATCTGTGGCTAAAATGGCAGCCTTCGTGCGCTTCGTGTTCTTCGTGGTTCCATTCCCCGATCCCTACGCGATTATTTGATTGGCTTTGCAGCGTCAGGTTGCGGTGCAAAGATGAATTGGGCCGCAGCTGCTACCAGTTCATCAGGGTCGGCCTGATATTCGGCTAGCCGTTGATAATCGTCAGGATGCCAACCACGCCGTTTGATTTTGAAGCAAAAAGCCGCTAAACCGATGCGCCGCAGATAGGGATCGCTGGCTTGGTAGAAGTAGCTTTCAAGTTGCTCAGGCCGACCAATCCAAATGGTATTTGTGACGTTTTCAATCACTTCCAACACCACCCGAAATGTATCAACATTCAACAAATCTTGTTGGCGCAGCTGTTGTACGAAGTTAAACCACGCTTGCTCATCGTAATAAAGCCCCGCTAACTGAATTTGCAGGTGGGTAGTTAATCGATCATGGGCCAGTTCGGCAATAACTGCGTTTGCTGCTGCATGGGACGTTTGCCCATAGCGTACTTGGCTATTTAGTCTGCTCATCAGTGCGTTGATAACAGCCCGATTTGCCAAATTGGCGTGCACAATTTTAGTAATAACCGCTATGTCCTTAATTGCATAGATATTAATAAGCGCTGTAACCGCAAAATCTCGGAGCTTCTCAACCCCTGAAGTCAGAGCCTTGGTCAATGGTTCAACCAAAACTCGCTGGGTATCGATACCATAAAAATAGTAACAGCGACCGATTGCTGCTTTGCGCACCTCAAGGTTGGGATGCTCAATTAATGCTTTGAATAGTCGCAGTAGTTGGGGAAGCCTGCTTGGTGGTTGGCCTGCCAGCGAAATCGTCGTGAGACTTTCGACGACGGTTGGTTCGTCATGCCTGAGTAAGCGATCGAAAATCACCCAAGTTTCGTTTTGGCTAAGATAATTATTGAGCGCATGGACTAAGGCAATCCAGACATCGTGATGTAACTCCAGGGTGCTCCAGCGTAATAACTCTTGATAGGCTGCTTGGTTTTTGAGATCGCCGATCAGCCGTAGAGTTTCTTTGGCAACCGTGATTTTGGTGTTTGGTACATTGCGCAAAATTGCGAGCGCTTGATCGGTTGGCATGCGCAGCAAAACCCGCCGCAAGGCATAAATTGCCACGCGTGCCCGCGCATCGTCCAAGGCTTCGATTAGGGTTGCCACGCCATCACTGGTTTCGCGGCGGCTCAAGGCCTCGATCGCTTTATCGCGCAAGACCACAATTGGCGCATCAAGTTGGGCCAATTCAATCAAGCGGGTTGGCGCGACTTCGCTGAGGTAGGCCAAGCGTTGGGCGTACTCGACCAAATGTTGGTGCTGATGATCGGTTTGCTCGGTTTGTTTGATCAGCGCTTGAGCATAGATCTGTTGTTGTTTGGTCGTCCATCGTTCAAAACCGCGTTGAATTGGCAAAAGATAGGAAGATTTGCCAGTGCTAAATTTGCCTTTGTAGCGTTGAACTGGCAAAAATGGCGTGAGTAAATCTTGGCGTTGAGTAAGGACAACGCTGTGTACTAGTGGTTGGGTGATCCAGCTGGGGTCGTTGGCCAGCAGCCGTGGCACAATTTGATTAAAGGTTTTACGGGCATGATGGTGAAGAGCATACAAAGCCCGACTAGCCGCCCAATCGAGTTGTTCATTGGCAATTTGTTCGAGCAACGTCAATAATTCGGGCACAGCTTTAATCGCTTTGCCGATAAAATTGACAATGCTCAGAATATCTTCGATTTGTTGGCGGCGCTCCCAGGTCTGCATAATTGGCAAGAGCACGGCGCACAAGGCTTGGGCTTCGTTGGCGTTGAGTTCGCGGCCATAGCTCTGCACGAAAATTCGGCCTCGTTCACGGCTAATTTGGCCGATTAATCTGATACTGGCCTGTGGATGTACCGCCAGCAATTTGCTCAGCCAGCGTTGCAATAAGTGAATGCTGGCATCCGAGCAATCGCGGGCATCAAGGCTTGCGCGAATAATCTGCTCGATGCTAGGTAGATGTTCGGTTTGCCAACGCCGTGCTGGCAGTTCACTCAAGGCGGTGAACATCTGCTTTCGTACTGGGTCTTGTTCGTTGCGCCGAGCTTGCACGAGATCTAAGACGGCTTGGGCTTGTTCGGGCTGATAGCGCACAATATTGATTAATGCGGCAAGTGCTTCGCCGCGATAGTCGGCATCGTTATGTTTGAGCGCTGGTTGCAAGGCTTCCCAGGCTTCGTCCCAAGGCAAATAGGCAGCATGGCGAATATTCAACCGCAGATCAAAATCTAAAGCTGGCATCTGCTGCACTCGTCGAGCCTCGTATTGGCGCTCTTGGCGTGGTAAGGCCTGCCAGAGTGCATCTTCGCGCAATCGCACTTGTTGTTCATCATCTTGATACCATTGGCGATGCTGAGCGGCATAGATAGCTGAGCGATATTCAAGCGGGGTTTTGCCAAGCCATAAGGCTGGCCGTGGCAAAAGATTCAGCTCAGCCAGCCGCAACACTTGCTCCAAGCTTAATTTTTTCAGTAAATTGCCCCATGTCATCGCGCCTGCTTGCTGGTGTTGGATGCTTAGATCGGCAATTGCTTGTGGTCGGCGATAGGCTAGCTCTTGCAACGGCATGAATTTTAAGGATATTTGTTGATTCAATGCTATTTGTACCAGTGCAAGTGCTTGATCGGGATAATCCTTGGCGATTTCGGGCAGCGCTTGATTGAAAATCGTCAGCTTATGCCAAATGCTGTGGTTCTCGTTTTGTAAGACGATTGCTAGGGCTTCGGTAGCGGCATGCGGTTTGAGGCGGGCAAAATGGCTCCATGCTTGCGGTTGTAAGTTCGTGATAATTGCAGTTTGGTGCTGGTTGTAATAGGCTTGTGAGCCAAAAATCTGGTAGCGTGGCAGTTGCTCTGGCTCAAGTGTCGCTAAAAATGCGTCGATCAATCCGAAGCGTTGCTGTTGGCTCAATAATTTGAGTATGCTGCGCCATAAGGCTGGGGCGAGCTGTTGCAAACTGGCTTCAACATCGGCATCGCTGCCATACACCACAATTAATTTGATCGCTAGCTGCACCAACGATTGCGCTGGATCGCCGATAAATTGGCGAATCAGGCTGCTATTATGGCTGCCATAACAACTAAATAAGGCTAATCGGCGTTGGTAAATGCTGGGGCTTTGGGCTAATTGGGTAATTAATTGGCTAATTTGCGGATTGTTGCTGGCTTGTTGGCCAAGTTGTACAATGCGTTTGATTCGTTGGGCATAGCTTAATTGCTCGAACTCAGCCAATAGGTGATCAAGATTCATTGATGTACTCCCTTCTACATGCTGTGGGTTTGAGGGTTATTAATATCGATCCAGAAAGGCCGAAACCACGAAGAACGCGAAGAACGCGAAGGAAGCTGCATTGCCAAGCAATCCCTGCGTACCATGCAACCAACATTCGTGCCCCTTCGTGTCCTTTGTGGATCATTCACTTGGGGATTATTATACCGATCCACGAAAGCCGAAACCGCGCAGAACGCGAAGATCACGAAAGTTGTGTTTTTTGGCTAGGCATTGGCCGAATGAGTATACTGGCACATCAAGGGTTAGGGAAACCAATGCAGGTAGGATTTTAGCGAACAACTTGGCGCAGTGACTGACGGTGTTGTACCAGACAAATAATTGCAAAGATTATTTCGGTTGCGGCTCCGGCACTCGCTGCGATAGCAGGAGCTGCTGATAGAAATGCCAACGTGATTGCTACTGCTGCAAGGGCAAGCCCTAAAACCCAGTAGAGCCGCATGCCATAAAGGGTCGCAAATACAAGATAGCGCCCCCCGATGACCAACAGCATTGCCATAAAGAACCAGCTTGGTTTTTGCAGGCCTAAACCATAGGCAAGCGGCATAGAAAAGACTAGCCAAAAGGTGCTAGCACCCGCAAGTTGTCCAAGTGGGTTGCCTTTAGTGTGAGTTCCTCGCGCACCAAGCACTTTGCTAATCAGAATCGATACTGGGAAGATCAACATACCACCTAGCAGCAGCGCCCAGATTGATCGTTCGGCTGAGCCAATGATTGTCACACCAGCCGCAATAGACCAGGCCAGTGCTGAAGCCAAAATTCCAGCAGCCCCACTATAATAGCCCTCACGCATGTCTGCTTGGGCTTCGGAAATTGATTGGTTCATGCTTCCAGATCCCCTTGTGCATCATGTGCACTATAACGACCAAGCTTCGGTCGCAGTCTTCATTAAATCCTGAGCAGCTTAGTCAGTCTGCATAGAATAGCAAACATTAGGCGCTCGCGTTACAACCCTAAAGATGGTATGAGTCGTTGATTGCGCTACACCTCTGCGTTTAAAAACCGATCCCCGTACCCCAACGACCAATCCCCATATGCAACCACGAAGAACGCGAAGGGCACGAAGGTTACGAAGAGCGGGCTAAAGGCTTTAGGCTAGCGGAACGTTGTGTGGAATTACCACGATACCAAAAGCCCATAGCCAATAGCCATACTTCCCCCTCTGCGGCTCTCCGTTAAAAACCGATCCCTGTACTCCAACGACCAAACCCCAAACCCATGCTTTGCTGCTCTATGTTCTATGTTCTATGTTCTATGCTCTGCATCGCTTGTGTTAAGCACCTGTTTGACGTATGATCATTATGGTCAATACAGATAGATTGGTTAGCGATGATGAAAGCAGTGAATGAACCAAAAGTTGGGCGGCCCCGCGCCTTTGATCGTGATGAGGCCTTATTTCAAGCATTGGTGGTATTTTGGCGTTTGGGCTATGAAGGCGCTTCGCTGAGCGATTTAACTGAGGCGATGGGGATTAATCGGCCTAGTTTATATGCTGCATTTGGCAATAAAGAGAGCCTATTTCGTGAGGTCTTAGAGCGCTATCATGAGTTGAGCATGCCATCGATTAAAGCTGCGCTCGATCATCCAGATATTTATACGGCATTTGAGCAACTGCTCCATATCAATGTTAAACAGATTACTAACCCAACCGTACCTGCTGGCTGTTTATTGATTCGTGGTGTGCCAGTTTGTAATGAGGCGACTGGATCGATTTATCAAGATGTGGTTAATCAACGCGTTGCTCAAGAAGTATTGATTCGTGAGCGATTGGAGCAGGCTCGTCAAGCAGGGCAGTTAGCCGATACAATTGATCCTTTCGATATGGCTCGCTGTGTTATGGCCTTTTCCAATGGTTTATCGATTCAAAGCGTAAATGGGGCAACCTATGCTGAGCTAGAACGAGCCGCTAAGCTGTTTTTGCGAGGGCTACGGGGATTGTTGGTATAGAGAAATGGTGGATATTCTGAATATCCACCATTTAATAAGCGAATAGTAGAGATCAGATCCTAATAATAGTTGCTACAAGCACCAGTACCAACTGTACTATTAAATTGTTTGGAGACAAATCCGCATGCTCGGAGCACCTGCATTATGCCCGGAGCAACTGGGTAGAAATACATGGTTGATCGGAGATTTCCGCGAAGTTCCATTGGGGCAGTCAGGCTAAATGTGCCAAACCCTGCATGTTCGATATAGGCTTTGAGAAAGAATTTTTCACCTTGGGGTTGGGCAACTACTTTTGCCCAATAGGTTTGGCATGTGGGTGAATAGTGCAACCTGACAATCCCATTTAAAAATAAAGTTTGAGGTAATGCGATTGATCCTTCATTACAACCTGTGGCATGAGCATCTAGCCCCGTGCATCCAGACCCAGAACATGTTACAGCATAGGTTGGAGTTGGAGCCTTAACCAATATCGTACCAATAAGCAACACGATCATGACCAAACGTGAAAACAGCTTCATTGATGATCCTCAAACTACACAAACATTGATTGTACTTAGGATTTTGAATAGATGGGTGAATTTAGGTTGTTAACGGTTGATGAGACCAAATGCACCAATAATTATCCTTGGGTAAGATGCTGATTAGTCTAAGGCTAGCTGGAGTTTGGGCCGGAGTCAATAGGGAAATAACAGGAAAACCGAAGGGGAAATTGTTTAAGAGAGGTATTAATCCAACTAAAACAAGCACCCAATCTAGCGAATGCCAATTCAATCGTCCAGCCATGGATGCTTGTTTATTATTTATTCCTCAGTTGCTTCATCAGCGCTTGGTCGCTCGAAAATTTGCTCAATTGCTAACTCAAAGAGATCGGCAATTTTGAAGGCTAGAGGCAAACTTGGATCGTATTTGCCAGTTTCTAGCGCATTAATCGTTTGGCGCGATACTCCCAACGCTTGAGCTAACTCGGCTTGTGACCATTCGCGCTCGGCTCGTAATACCCGCAAACGATTTTTCATTGGTAGCTCCGGTTGGCGAAGGCTAAGCCAAAACTCCAGCAGGTTGTCAATAATGGCAAAACCCACAGCCACGAAAGTTGTGGCAAATCGACCAACACTTGGAGCAAGCCATAGCCACAGGTTAGAAAGCTAGTCGCGCCTACGGCAAACGCTAGGGCTAACAACTGAATGTGGCGTTGAAATTCATCTAGGCCGCTGATTGCCCGATACATTGCTTGAATTCCTAAACCTACTGGAACCAAGGGCACGATCGCCAACAGCGCTCGCCATGGCGATTCGGGCAAGTTTGGCAACGCCAACATTACGCTCATTAGCAAGATTGGGAACAATACGAAGGCGATAATGAGTTGACGTAATGCAGATGATTTGGTGTTCATCGAAAGCTCCTTGACTTAATTATTTGACTGACCTGAGTATACGTCAGTTTCATGATTAAGTCAAGTATGCTTTACAAAAAGAAATGTCTGCTTTACAAAAAGACATTAAACATTGACATGCAGCTAGAATAAGCCCACTGTATTGCCATGTTCATCAATATCAATTTGTTGGGCAGCCGGGTTAGCGCTAAGCCCTGGCATGGTCATCATATCGCCAGCAATTGGGTAGATAAAGCCCGCGCCGATGCTAGCCCGCACCTCGCGAATTGGGAAGCTATAGCCCGTTGGCGCACCTTTGAGCGCCGGATCATGGCTGATGCTCAAGTGAGTTTTAGCCATACAGATCGGCAATTTACCAAAGCCATTGGCCTCAAGTTTGGCTAATTGTTCGCTAGCTGCGTCGCTATAACTAACTTCAGCCGCACCATAGATTTTGGTGGCGATTGTGGCAATTTTAGCGCTCAACGGCTGATCAAGTTCGTATAGAAATTGGGCTTGGCCTGCTTGGTCAATTGCGGCTAGCACTTTTTCTGCCAATTCTTCGCCGCCAGCCCCGCCCTGGCTAAATACCTTGCTCACCGCTACATCAAAGGCTCCGGCGCTCATCGCGATTTCGCGTACCGCCTCGATTTCTGAGGGATGATCATCAGGGAACGAATTAAGCGCAACGACAACTGGCAGGCCGAATAATTGGGCATTGCGAATATGCTTTTGCAAATTTGCCCCGCCTGCATAGACCGCATCGGGATTTTCTTGCAACAAATCGGCGGGCAAATCACGGCCTGGCTTGATGTTCCAGCGCCCGCTATGAGCTTTGAGCGCACGAATTGTAGCAACCAACACCACGACCGCTGGTTTGGCATCAAAGGCGCGACACTTAATATCGAAAAACTTCTCGCCGCCCATATCCATGGCAAAACCAGCCTCGGTCACCACATAATCGGCGATCCGCAGGCCAACTTGATCGGCGACGACGCTGGCATTGCCGTGAGCGATATTGGCAAATGGTCCGCCATGCATCAATACTGGGGTATTTTCAATTGTCTGCATCAAGGTTGGATGAATGGCATTGCGCATAATCACCGTGGCTGCGCCTGCTGCCTGAATATCATCAGCAGTGATTGGCTGGCCTTGACGATTGAAAGCCACGACCATACGCCCGATTCGTTGGCGCAGATCGCGCATTACATCGGCATGATTTTCACCGCTGACCAAGGCTAAAATAGCCATTAATTCGCTAGCAGCTGTAATATCGAAGCCTGTTTGGCGCGGAATGCCATGCTGCGAGCCGCCTTGACCGATGGTGATCGAGCGCAAAAAGCGATCATTGACATCAAGCACTCGCCGAATTTGAATCTGATCAGGGTCGATGCCCAGCCGATTTTTTTGATACCAACTATTGTCGGTCATGGCGGCGATTTGGTTGTGGGCTTGGGTCACGGCGTGAATATCGCCAGTTAAATGCATCAAGCTATCTTCCAATGGGATAACTTGCGAATAGCCGCCACCTGAGCCACCACCTTTAATCCCAAAAACTGGGCCAAGCGAGCTTTGGCGTAGGGTGCAGATGGCGCGTTTGCCCAAGCGACTTAAGGCCATCCCAAGACCGATCGTCGTGGCAGTTTTGCCCTCGCCAAGTGGTGTTGGGGTCATGGCAGTCACTAAAATCTGCTTGCCGCGAGGCCGATCATGGCTCGCATCAAGCAGATCAAGGTTAATTTTGGCGCGATAGCGGCCATACGGTTCGACAAATTGCTCAGCAATCGCTAATTCTTCGGCAATTTGGGCGATGGGTCGTGGCGTAGCCTCGGCAGCGATTTGTAAACTAGTCTTCATGAACGCTGTGTCCTTGTATCAATTGTCCGTACCGCCGTTGGTACGGTTGCTACTGCATGCAATAGCGGGCGATTAAAGCAAAGCCACCGCTTATCCCGCTGATTGGTAGCTTTGCCCTAATCATGGGTATTGTAGCGGTGTTTTGCTGGATAAATTATAGTTATTTTTATCAACAGAGGTTTACAAATCGCAACGATTTAGGCGCGACCAAACATCCGCCCGATCACGCCGCGCACAACTTTGGGTCGTAACAAGGCTTCTGGCCCTGCCAGCAGATGCATCACATCTAAAAAGGCTTGGTAAATTTCGGTCGATTGGGTACTTAGCCAAAAAACATGATCGGTATACCATTGCAAAAAGCGAATTTTAGGGCTGCGTGAACCTGGCATGCCTTTGAAGCGTAAGGCTTCTGATTGGGTAATCAGCCATGGTACATCAATAATTTTCTGGGCTTGTTTGAAAAAGGCTTGGGCTAGGGTTGCTGCTTGTTGACCTTGGGCCGAAGCCAGCACTTGATCAAGCGCATGAGCCTCTTTGCAGGCGATTGTCATCCCTTGACCAAAAACCGGATCAAGGCTGCATAAAGCGTCGCCAAGCACCAAAAAACCTTGAGGAAAACGCTTTAATTTGTCATAACGTTGAAATACTTGCTGTGGATAGCCGAAGCGCATGGCTTCGCCGGCAGGAATTGCCTCGGCTAAGGTGGTATAAATATCGGGCACTGGCAAGGTTTTAACAAACTCCAATACACCTTCACTGCTAGGGGTTGGGTGCTGCCCAAGATAGCCAAACAACGTTACGATCCAATGTTCATCGTCGATCGGGGCAATAATTGCGCCGCGTGGCGAATTGGCCGAAGGATGGCAAGCCAAACATTGCCAATCGCGCGGTGTATTAGTTTTTTTGAAGACTTGGCTGACATAGACCAAATCGATCGGCATAACTTCTTTGGGCGGGGCTGGGTAGCCAGCCGCCTCAAGCCATTGGTTATTGCGTGAGCCACGGCCAGTCGTATCGATTACCAAATCGGCAGCAAGTTCGCTGGTTTGATCAGCATGCTTCAACAGCACACCTGTTACACTGCTTTTGCTGGGATCAAACAGCAATTGCTCAACATTGGTTTGGCTGCGAAACTCAATTTTAGGATGTTGGTGGACATAACCACGAATGCGGCTTTCTAAGGTTACCCGTGCTTGAGGATAAAAACTAATCTTGCAGGGTTGGCGCGTTTTCCATGAACCACCCTGAAACCATTGCACATCGCGTGACCAATTTAATTCTGGCACACCTGCACCATGTAAATCGCTGGTAAAGTTCGGGAAATAATGTTGCAAGACATTAAACCCGCCAGTTAATAAAATATGCACATGATTGGCTTGGGGCACGCCCTTGCGTGGTTGGGTTTCATCGCTCATGGCATCGCGCTCAACGATGGTCACCGTTTGAAAATGATTGGCTAAGGCGCGTGCGGCGACCAAACCTGCCATACTTGCCCCGATCACGACGGCTCGTTGTCGTTGCATAACACCCTCCTAAATCGCTTGATGCTTGCTAATGCTGCTAGATGACGAAAAAACTCACAGTTTCTTTCCTGAAAAGAAAAAGGGCTTGACATCGATAGCACCTTGGATATAAGATGATATTTGTGAGTAGAAGTTAGATTTTTATGGCAAATCCTTTAAAATCGGAAGCGATTTTAGGAAAATTTGCCAAGATATCTATATTGAAGGGAGGTAGAAGTCCTCGAATAATTAACTATTCAATTAACCTCCACCATTACTATTGTTGTTACCGCTGAATAATCTACTGAGGGAATTGTATGTTAACACGCTTTCTCAAGCCACTGGCACTAGTGGGCTTAATTTTGATCATGCCTGCGCAAGTTAAAGGTCAGCCTCATATCAATAATGGTGAATCTACCCAATCTATGAATCAGGTTGTCAATAATCCTAATTGTACGACATATGAGCGTGCATGGGGTGATTGGTGTGTTTATACCTTCACTGATGCTGTGCCAGATAAGGTTGTTAATGGATTTTCGAATATCTACCATGCGTCGGCTTGGTATGAAGATAATAAATGGCAGATGGTTGTTGGCGGCTGGCGGACAGCAACCCAAGGCCATGATCAAATTTTTAAGCTCAGCTCAACCGATCAATATGGGGTTTCAAGCTTTAATCAAGTAGGGACAACTGCCTATATTAATAATGCATGGGAGACAACCACATCAGCAGACTGCCCACCTGCTAATCCTTATTTAAATGAAACTCCAAAACCTTGCCCCGTTTCTGGTACGAGTGTTCGATCATATCACTCTGTTCAACCTGATTTATTTTCGATGAAGTGGACGCGTCCTCGGCCAGCAGGCTGGACATGTTGCGATACGCTTTATTATGCATATGATATTCAGGAAGCGCATAATCCTGAACAAAATGTAGCTATACATTATGCATGGGTTGATGCTAATGGTATATTGCAACGTGGCGGGATGTATGGTGATAAGAATCCCATCCTTAATTGGCATATTGGCAGTACTAATAATCGCTATGTTACTGGAACAAGTGATGCCCGTGTCACCTATGACCCTGCCACCCAAAAATTCTATATGGTCTATACTGATCATGGCTTTAGCAATATATTGACAAATCCTGTATCTAAATCGTTTTTAAGCATTGCCCAAAGTAATTGGACAAATTTAGCGTATACGAACCCAGTTACCAATATTTTGCCTTGGGTTGGTAGTAGTAATGTGAACGGACAAATAGTCGTTACCGGGAATAATCCTTATGAATACTACTTGTTTTATACAGTTTATCCTAGCAGCAACTCTGATATATGGGTTGTAAAATCCAGTGGCGGCATTACTGGCCCCTATGAACAACAAAATGCCAAGAAAATTATTTCGCCAGTAGCTCCATATACAGTTGCTGGAACTCCATATGTATTTTGTAATACAGCAATAAATCCACCTCAATGGCAAATGTACTTTAATGGGGCAACGACCGGTACTGATAATCAGATTTTTACAGCGTTTTTGCATAAAACCTGTGAATATGATGCTAATAACCCAACTGTGCCATCATTGACTGCGCCTGTTTTGCCATAAACGATCTATTTTCTGACAATAACCCTAGTCTTTAGCTTTGAAGGCTAGGGTTATTGTTTAAGGTTGCCCTAAAATCCTTGAGTAAATTACCTATGCTATAATTTGTGGTTTGTATGTTGGGTTGTCCTTAGTATTGCTCTTTATGGTCTAGCTCTATCACAAACCTAGCGATGTGCTAAGGTCTTCGCACAATCCAAGAATTGTAGCCATCTAGATGAGGTACGTCAGACCTCATTCGTATTTTGATAGGATTTTCATATGGAGCTTCAAGCATTACCAACTGAACATTTAACTGCATGTCCTATTTGCCAGCATCCCCAAAGCACAATTGTTTGGACTCAACCAGAAGCTTATATTCGTGAAGGCCTGTGTTTACACTGTTGTGAGGGGTGTGAACAGGTATACCTCAACCCACGTTTAACCATGGAAAGTACGACGATTCTTGAGAATCAGAGCGAAGTCTACGATTACTCGCTCGAAGAAGAAAAGCCGTTAATTCGCTTCCGTGGTGATGCGTTGCAGCATATTGAGGCCTTTGCTAGCTTTGAACGACCTGGGCGAATTTTAGATATTGGTTGTAATCGTGGGTTATTGTTGGTGGCAGCCCGCGAGCGTGGTTGGCACCCAGTTGGGGTTGAACTATCGCCAGTTGCTGCCGACGTGGCGCGTAAACGCTATAACCTAGAAGTTTATAATGATGATGCAATTGTCAAAACACTTGAACCTTTTGATTTGATCACCTGCTGGCATGTGCTTGAACACCTGCATCAACCAGTTGACTTATTGCGTGATTTGGCGAGCTATCTCAAGCCCAATGGAGTTTTAGCGCTCCAAGTGCCAACCTATCAATTTCGCGATCAATTTATTGAACGCAATCAATCGGGTAGTTTGTTGTGTTCAGTGCATACCATGTATTACACCGCCGCCAGCCTGAGCCGCATTTTAGCTCAAGCTGGTTTGAGCGTCTTTTACTCCGATGAATCACCAGATTCGCTGATGTTAACGATTTATGCCAGTCTTCCGCAATATCAAGTAGCACGGCTTGAATACTATCAACGAATGATTCGTGATCACCAACCGCTGGCTTATACTCCACCCACAATGGTTAATGCTGTGCCTGAAGAACAACAGAGCTATATTGCGACCTTGGAATCGGTGCTTGATCAAAAGAATCGGCATATTAGCCATTTGGAGCAGCAGATTCAAGCTTTGGAATCGGGCAAAATTATGCGTTGGCTCAAGCGTTTTCAAGGCTAAGCATGTTGTTGAGCTGTTTGAACCGACGTTCAAACAGCTCAATTATTTATTCAAGATTAAAAGAATTGTTCGCTATGTAATTGATATTTTGCCTCAATTGCCCGCGAATGAACGCTGTAGGAGCGATATAAGATTTGATTTGTCGGATTGAGCATGGTCATCAACCGCGCATGGATTGATGGCCGTTGAACCAAAGCAAGCGCTTGCTCAGGCTCTACCCATTGAACTATTAAACTTTCGGCGCTGGTAGTTAATTGGCCAGTCTGATAGCTGCAACGAAAATCGAGATTAACGCTGCTCAAGGCTAGATTGGACGATACTCCAACGAGTTGCTCAATCTTGGCTTGTACTCCAGTTTCTTCAAAAATCTCGCGAGTCAGTGCTTGGCTCAGGCTCTCACCAACTTCAACCTGTCCACCAGGAAATTCCCAACCGCCGCGCGGGCTTTGCAAGAGCAAAATCTCACCACGATGGTTAACAACACCGCCAGCAACGGTTACGATATGGCGTGGTGGAATCTGGTTCATGGCAACTCCTCAATTAAAGCTTGTTGCATGGAGTTTGCCTGAAAACCCCGCTAGGCTCAATCGTAGCCAAGTGATAATTGGCTTATACTGGTTGGTTGATTCAGCTAGCAACCCAGATAGATGGTATACTCAACTTATTGCTGGCTTTACGGAGATTGGCTGCATGGCTCGCTCGTTTCAAGCTCTGATTCCACGCTTGCGGCTGCATGCTGGTTTGACGCTGTTGCTCTACGTTACAACTCACTTGCTGAACCATGCTTGGGGCATCTTTGGCCTAGCTGCCTTGGAATCGTCACGGCGGGTCTTTTTAAGTTTTTGGCGGCATCCAGCGGTTTTTTGGGTTGTGCCAGCTAGTTTATTGATCCATGTGCTGTTGGTCAGCTATAAATTATTAACGATCACCAGTTGGCGGCGCTTACGCTGGAACGAATGGCTGCAACTTGGCTTAGGCTTGATCATGCCTTTGCTAATTACTTCGCATATTTATGCCACCCGTTTTGCCACAATCTTGTATGGAATTCGCGATACCTATAGCTATGTGTTGCTCAGCCAAGCGACGATTGCCGTTGATCTCTATTTGATGTTGGTGGTGGTTTGGCTGCATGGCAACCTTGGCTTAATGGCGTACCTTTGGCATAAACCATGGTTTGCCCGCATCAAACAGCCCTTGCTGATTGCCCAAATTGTGATTCCGTTGCTGGCTCTGGTGGGCATTGTGGTGGCTCATCGCGAGGTGAATCAGCTTAAACAAGACCCACAATGGCTGGAGCAGGTGTGGCAATTTGCCAATCCACAGAATATTGATGTGGCAACGGCGACTGCGGAATTTATGGGTTGGTTTGGCTCAGGCTATTTGGCTTTGCTGCTTGGCTTGGGTGGTGGGCGGGCAATCATCTTGCGTTTGCGCCGTAAGCACTATTTAATTTCGGTGGAATATAAGGGCATTGCCACGGTGACAATTGCGCCTGGAACGAGTTTGCTTGAAGCCAGCCTTGCCAATGGGATTCCGCATGCCCATAGTTGTGGTGGGCGCGGGCGCTGCTCAACCTGCCGCATCGAAATTATCGAAGGTGTGAAATCGCTGAATCCACCGACTGAAACCGAGCTACGTTTGCTCAAGCGTTTTGGGGCAAGTGGCGATATTCGCTTGGCCTGCCAAACTATACCAACCGCTGCCTGCGTGGTACGGCCATTGCTCCACCACCATGATCGTTCGCTGCCAGGTGCACCAACCATGATTAGCCATGGTGCCGATAAGCAAATTGTGATTATGTTTGCCGATTTGCGCGGCTTTACGACGCTTTCCGAGGGCAAGTTACCCTATGATACGGTCTTTATTCTGAATCAATATTTTCAGTCGATGGGCCAAGTGATCGAGGCCAACGGCGGTTATCTCGATAAATTTATTGGCGATGGGATTATGGCGCTGTTTGGTTTGGATGACACACTTGAACAAGCTTGTCATAATGCGTTAGCTGCAGCTCAAGCCATGGCCTATCAACTTGATGTGCTCAATCAGCGCCTTGAACATGATGTTAACGAACCATTGCGGATGGGCATTGGCATTCATTGCGGCCATGTAATTGTCGGTGATTTGGGCTACAAACGGGCCAAACATCTGACAGCGATTGGCGATGCAGTCAATATTGCCGCCCGTTTGGAAGAAGCTACCAAAACTTTGCAAACCCAATTGGTCGTTTCGCGGGCGGTGATGCAACATAGCGCCTTAGATTTGCACAATTTAGTCTTGAGCGAAATTCCGATTCGTGGCCGCACCCAGCCCTTGGAAATTTACTCAATCGAGAGTGCCAAGAGCTTGGTGCTTGTGCCACTAACCCTGAATACTTAAACCTCAATCACCACGTTGCCAACTTTATGGCCAGTTTCAACATAGTGATGGGCTGCCACAATCTCGCTCAGCGAATACTGGCGATCAATCACTGCCTGCAATGATCCTGATGCAACTAATTGATTGAGAAAATCTAAATCGGTGCTACGCCAATGCATGTTTGAGGCAGCACCAATAACTTTTTTAGTGCCAAATAGGCTTGTCCAGAGCATTTGGCCAATGGCTGCTAAGCCAAATTCGGTTAAAAGATAGCGTCCATTGGGTTTGAGCAAGCGTTTGAATACACCAAGTTGGGTTTTACCAACGGTGTCGAAAATTACATCGTAACGTTGGCGATGCTGGCTAAAATCTTCTTGACGATAATCAAATACCTGATCAGCCCCTAGTTCGCGCACGAGTTCGCTATTTTTGGCGCTACATACTGCACTAACGGTTGCTCCCATAGCTTTGGCAATTTGCACGGCTGCCGTGCCAACCGAGCCTGATGCTCCATAGATCAGTACATGGTCGCCTTGGCGCAATTTAGCTTTGTTGTGCAAGAACACTACCGATGTCAATGCGCCATTTGGTAAGCTGGCAGCTTGGGCATAGCTCAGCTCGGCGGGTTTTTGGGCAAGCACCGCAGTTTCAGCCAAACAAATATATTCAGCGTAAGCCCCAAACCCTAAGCCAGTTAGCCCATACACCTGATCGCCAGCCTTGAAACGGCTAACCTCGGCTCCAACTGCGCTAACCTCGCCCGCTAATTCAAAGCCCAAAATTGATTTTTTAGGCTTGCGAAAGCCAAAAATAGCCCGTGCTGGTAGCCATAACAACCATTGGAACTTACCAGAACGTTGGCGCGGATCTTCGGCAGTAACCGTGGTTGCCTGAATCTTAATCAGAATTTCGTTGGCTTTCGGACTGGGCCTTGGCAGCTCACGAATGTGCAAAACCTCAGGTGGCCCAAATTGTTGGTAGATTGCAGCTTTCATAGTTCGATGACCACGTTGCCTTTTTTGCGGCCAGTTTCAACATAACGATGGGCTTCGACTAGATCAGCCAAGCGATAACGCCGATCGATCACGGCTTTGAGCTGGCCTGCACCAATCAATTCGGCCAAAAATTCGATGTTGCTTGGTTTCTGATTCAGCCCAGTTGCGGCAAACTTGGCTTTTTTACCTTTGCCAAAGCTCGTCCAAAGCATATTCAGCATAATGCCCAAGGTTGGCACAGTCATAAGATAGATGCCGTTGGGTGTGAGCAACTGTTTACACCGGCCATACGAACTTTTGCCAATTGCATCGAAAACCACATCGTAGCGTTGTTGGCTTTGGGTAAAATCGCTGCTGGTGTAATCGATCACGTAATCAGCACCGTAGTGCTTGACCAGCTCATGGTTGGCGGCGCTACACACGGCGGTAACTGTCGCGCCATAATATTTAGCCAATTGCACTGCGTAAATACCAACCGCTCCCGATGCACCATTAATCAAAATCTGTTGGCCAGCTTGCAGTTTGGCGGCATCACGCAGAAAAAGTAACGAGGTGCTTGCGCCATCGCAAATTGCCACAGCTTCGGCGGCGCTCACGTTGCTTGGCTGCTTGGCAATCGGCTTGTCTTCGGCTAAACATAGATATTCGCCGTAGCTACCAAAACTATTAGGACTCATCCCAAAGACTTGATCGCCAACCTTGAAGCGTTGGACTGCTGGGCCAATCGCCTCAACCGTGCCAGCAAATTCAACACCCAGAATTTGAAATTTTGGTCGGCGCAGGCCATACATCAACTTGATCATAAATGGATCGCCCTTGCGAAAGGCACAATCGGACGGTGTAACGCAAGCGGCTTGCACTCGAATCAATAACTCATTGGCTTTGGGAGTTGGCTTGCTGGTTTCACCAAATTGCAAGACCTCGGGCGAACCATAACCTGTGCAGAGCATTGCTTTCATACCGTTTGCTCCAAGCTTTGAACTGTAGTGGCTTGTAGTTCGATCATAATTTTGCCCTTGGCATGGCCAGCTTGGAGATAACGCATCGCAGCGGGAGCTTCTGCTAGCGGATAGCGCTGATCGATCATCGCTTTGATATCGCCGTTGGCTAGCAAAAAGCCAATTTTGGCCAAATCGGTTTGGTTGGGCTTGGCAAACAAGTTACTCAGCTGTTTTTGGCTACCAATTGAGAGCAATTTACCCAAGGCGATCGCCTGAAAAATCTGGCTCATTTCGCCGCCAACCATCACATAGCGGCCTTGAGGCGCTAAACTGCGTTTATAGTCGAAAATTGAGCGATGACCATTGACCCCCAAAATCAGATCATACAGCTGACCGTTGCGAGCAAAATCATCTTTAGCGTAATCTAGCACCTGATCAGCGCCGAGCGAACGTAGCAAATCGTGCTTGGCGGCACTGGAAACAGCGGTAACGATTGCGCCAAAATGTTTAGCAAGTTGTACCGCAAAGGTGCCAATTCCGCCTGAAGCTCCATAAATCAAGACCTTGTGACCTGCGGCAATGCCGCCTTGGCGCAGGCCTTGTAAGGCTGTGACCGCAGCCATGGGCGCGGCAGCAGCTTGTTCAAAACTTAGCTGCTCTGGCTTGAGCACCAGCACATGTTCGGGAGCACAAACATATTGGCCTAAGCCACCAGCACCGCAGCCCGAAAGATCGCCAAACACCGCATCGCCGACTTTAAATTGAGTGACGTTACGCCCGACGGCTTCGATAACTCCGGCCACATCGGTGCCAGGAATACCTTTTTTAGGCTTGAATAAGCCCGTCATAAAGCGTACTGGGAAGGGCTTGCCAGACATCAAGCGCCAATCGGCGGCGTTAAGGGCTGTCATATACACTTTAATTAAGACTTGATTTTCAGCAGGGGTTGGGCGGGCTACTTCGCTGAGCCGCAACACATCGGCTGAGCCATATTCACGATAGATAATTGCTTGCATGGTAGAACTCCACTTTGCTTGTTATTTTATTGCTCAGTTGAATCGGATTCGAGCGTGGTTTGCGGCACTGGCATAATTGAAATTAATTGCATGCCCAAATCGCGAATTTTCTTGATCAGGCCATAGAGTGCCGCTTGATCGACGATTGTGCCGATCAGTAAGGTATTGCCGTTGGCATCGAGCGCGATTTGCATGCCCTCAAACCACCCAGCCCAAGCTAGGTTAAGCTGGCCGCGCAGGCAAATTTGATATTGCATTGCCTCGTTTGCTGGTGGGTTTTGATTGGTCATAACTGTCTCAGTTTTTTGGGCACATACCGCGACAAATGTCAGCGGCTCAACTGCCAACTAGCATACTCAATTGCTGTGAGCTTGGTTAGACACCAAAGTGTTGTTGTGGTTGAAGTGAGGCTTATTGGCTGAGTAAGCCTAATTCGCGGGCACGCGCCACCGCTTCGGTACGACGCTGAACCTGAAGTTTCTCGAAAATCCGCCGATTGTGGCCTTTAACCGTATCCAAAGCAAGATGCAATTGTTGGCAGATTGCTTGATTGGAGTGGCCTTGTGCGATTAAGCTCAATATTTCTAGCTCACGTTGGCTAAGCATGTCAGGCAAGCTTGGAGTTGTGGGATAAAGCTGGGGCATTCGTTCGGTTGTAAAATGAGTTAAGATTTGATTGACATAATTTTTTAAGGAAGTCGTTAAATTGATATGGCTCAACAGATTTTGGATTGCTCGCCCTTGATCGAGGAACACCCGCACAAAACCTTCAGGTTCAGCACTGATTAAGCTTGGTTTGAGCACTTGTTGGGCTTGGGCGTAATCTTCAAGCGCAGCCAACGCTAAACTTTGCAATACTTTGATCCATAAACTTTGATCATGCCAGCCATTGGTTTGGGCGATTGTGAGGGCTGGTTGTAACAGTGCCAAGGCTGCGCTTGGTTGCTGTTGCGCCAAAAAAACTTGGGCTTGGCTGATTGGAATCTGATGCGTTTGCGCTATTTGGCTAGCTTGTTGCATTTGGCCACGCATTAATGCAATTCGTACTTGCTCGGCGGCGATTTTGGCTGGTTGGGTGGTATGGCGATGCTGTTGAGCGGCAATGCTTGCTTGCTCTAACAATAAACTTGCTTGGTCAAGCTGATTTTGGGCAATCAACAACCGCGCCTTAATCACATAACAAGCCACTTCGCGATCAGTGTGTTGCAATAATTGAGCTGCTTGCAAGGCTCGTTGATAATGCTGCTCTGCCTGATCAAGTTGATTCCATTGATAATAAATGCGGGCTAAACCTAGCTCGGCTCCGCAGTTAGCCGCAGGCAAGGCCAACTGACGACTAGCCTCAAGTACCTGTTGGTAGGTTATGGCCGCGAGTTTGAGTTGATTGTCACTTTCTTGGAGATTGCCCAAGCCGATTGATGCCAACACAACCGTGACCAAATTGCCCGAGCGTTGACCGATGCTAATCGCTTGCTCATAGGCTTGCTTGGCAGCACTGCGCTTGCCTTGCAACTGATAGGCATAGCCCAATTTCCAAACCGTCGAAGTGCGAAACGAGAGATTATCGATAGCGAGATATTCCAAGGCACGTTTGGATTGAGCGATAATTTGGCTTGCATCGTTTTGACTAAGTGCGAGCGTGCCTCGAATTGCGGCAATTCGCCCAATTAAATCGTTTAATTTAGGCGTTAATGGATGTTGATCGATGGCTTGTTCCGCCGCTTGCAGTCGTTGCTCGATGCCATTAACCTGGCCGGTTGCCAACCAAATTGAGGCTGCTGTAACCCAAAGTGATGGCCGTTGGTTGAGCACGTTGGTTGGTAATCCTTGCAACCAAGCCATAATTGGCAAGAGCGCCCCTTGAAATTGCAGCGGAACCCGTTTACCTTCGATCAAGCGTTCGGCTCGTTCGGTATCGTTGGCGGCGGCGGCATGCTCGAAGGCCTCAAGCTCTAGTTCATTTGCCTCGAACCAAATGCTGGCCTGAATATGCAATTGTTCAAGGCTGGTAGTCGCTTGTTGGGCTAAACTGCGTTGGAGCCGCTGGCGCAACAATTCGCTAAATAAATGGTGATAGCGATACCAACGCCGCTCATGATCGAGCGGCACAATAAACATATTGGCCTGCTCAAGCTGTTCGAGCATCTGCTGGCCTGAATTTGTGCTATTGCTGATCAGCGCATCACACAACGAGCCAGACATCCGATTGAGAATTGAGGTTTGCAAAAGAAATTGCTGGATTGCTGGAGTTTGCTGTTGCAAGACTTCTTCCAGCAAATAATCCATCACAAAATGATGGCTACCACTGAACGAAGCGATAAAACGACTGCGATCAGTTTGCTGTTGCATTGAAAGCGCCGCCAATTGTAAGCCAGCGATCCAGCCTTCGGTTCGGGCTTCTAAGGCCGCTACATCAGCAGGACTTAGCGCTAAACCCATCGCTTGGTTAAGGAAAACTTGGGCTTCGTCGAGGCTAAATCGCAGATCAGCGCTGCGCAGTTCGTGCAATTGGCCGCGTGCCCGTAGCCGCGCCAAGGGCAAGTTGGGATCTTCGCGAGTAGCAATGATCAAGCGTAACGAAGCTGGTAAGTGTTCCAGTAAAAAGCTGAGGGCTTGATCGATCGCATGGTTTTCGATCACATGATAATCGTCAAGTACCAAACTAACCGAGCTGCCAACATCGCTTAATTCGTTGATCAAGTTGGTCAGCGCTTGTTCGATAGCTGGCGGTTGGGTTTGAATTAATCCTAAACTTGCCGAACTTAATCTTGGAATCAGCGTTTGCAAGGCATGCACAACGTAACTAAAAAAGCGACTTGGGTCATTATCACGTTCGTCGAGCGCCAACCAAGCCATTGGGCGTTGGCTTGTGGCATGCCAAGCGCTGAGCAAGCTACTTTTGCCAAAACCAGCTGGAGCCGAAATCAAATTCAGGCTGGCATGGCTGGCGGCCTCTAACCGTTGAATTAAATGCGATCGCATCACCCCATTTGGGCGAAGCTGCGGAATGTGTAGCTTAGTTGCAAGAATTGGTATTGGCATGGCTCAATTATAGAATGGCATTTTGTCGCGTCAATCCTCTAACTAGCCACAGAGTATTAGCATTGATGAACTAGGCTAGGCTGCATAATCTTTACGATACACCAAGGCATGCGCATGAATTGCAAAACCAACAGTTTCGTATAAATTAAAGGCTGCTCCGCGATAATTATCGGTCTCAACGAAGATCTGTTCGGCTCCGAGGGCTAGCATACGCCGGAAGTTTTCAGCAAGTAAGGCTTGGGCAACGCCCTGCTGCCGCAGATCCGCTCGTACTCCAAGCGGCTCGATCTGACCACTTGGTTTGCCAGCAAAGCCGTGTTGATTGAACCAGCCAATACAAAAGCCAGCCAACGCGCCAGTTTGATCGACCGCCACTAAATCTAATTCAGCGCGATAGCTTGGTTGTTTGAGCGTGTTGGCTCGCCAGTCTTCGGTCATGCTGGTGCTTTCAAAAACCGCTCGATGCAAATTGGTATAAGCAGCGATTTCAGCCATTCCTGCAAGTGGCCGAATGCTAATACCTGCGGGCAACGAAACAGGGCTTGGAGCTTGGTTGCCACGCCGAAATAAATATTTTGACCACGGATCTTGTTCAACAGTACTTTGATCGGCAAAACCTTGGGTTGTTAGCAATTCGCGTAATGCGTGTTGCTGCTCAAAAACACTAACAAACCAGGCTGGTCGAGCATGATTTGTGCCGATTAATTGCTGTGCGCGTTGATCGGCCCACTCCAACATTGTGCGATATAAACTAAGCGGTGCATCTGGATGCCAAACCAAATCGATCATCCAAAATGGCACTTGTAAGGCAGCCCAACCGACGATTTGGCCTGTATCAGTCTGCCAAATAGCAATATTGGCGGGGTCATCGAGCGCCCACGAACTTAGGCGATAGGGCAGATCGATGCTTCGCATGTGTTGATCGGGGTTGGCACTGGCTAAGGCGAGCATTGCAGGTTGGTCGTGCTCAGGCTGAAAAACCCGCTGAATAAGATGCATAATAGCTTCCTTTAGAGTGTTTGATGCTGATTAGGCTTGGTATAGGCCTATTATGCTGCTATGATTGCATGTATCACATCATTCAAGCGGCTGATCGTAAGTTCAGTATTAGGGAGTGATCGACGATGAGTAAAACCCTAAATTGTGAAGTATTTGATAAAGGTGATGGCGAGTATTTTGATTGGATGGATGACTATCCACAAGGCTTTATTTTAAATGTAGGGAGATCGTTGGGTGTGTCATTGGTTGTTGTGCATCGTTCAAAGTGTACCCATATTGGGCGTGGCCCAGGCATGGATGAGGGTGCATTTACCAAACGTACCCAGATCAAAATTGCTGCGCTTGAGGTTGATGAATTAGTGAGATGGCGTAATCGTGAGCGCCCTGCCGCTGAGATTCAATATTGTCCTACCTGTAATGCTCCTAAATCAACCTTAAATGAATATCACCCTGATGAGCTTGATTCGCAAACTGGGCTTTGGGAAGGGATTAAGACGCAGGTTGTGGTCAATTGGTATGAACGGAGTATCCAGGCTCGCCAACGCTGTATTGCCCACTATGGCACACGTTGTTTGGTTTGTGAGCTTGATTTTGTTGAGCGTTATGGCCCAATTGGTGAAGGCTTTATTCATGTGCATCATATCAAGCCATTAGCCTCGATTAATGCAGGGTATCAGGTTGATCCGATTAACGATCTCCGTCCCGTTTGCCCAAATTGTCACGCCATGCTGCATCGTGGTAAAGAGCAACCACTAACTATCGAAGAATTACGGGCTTTGCTCAATCGTTAATCTTGGAAATGGGGAGTGTGTTGGGCAAACTACTCCCCAATGATACTAGCCAGCTAAAAAAGAATTGATAACTGGCATTAGCAGATCGATGCGGTCGATGATGTTGAAGTGGTTGATATTTGGCAAAATTGCCAACTGCGACTTGCTGCGTTGCTCTGGATTATGCGATTGTGGTCCGCCAAGTAGTTCAAAAAATTCAATCGCATGACGGAGCGGGATACTATCTGCGTCACCTTGGACTACTAAGCATGGGCTTTGAAGCTTAGCAACATCGCTGCCCCAATCAAAAGATTGCTTGCCCATTGCCCCTGTTTTGCAAACGAGTTGCGCCCAATTAGCCGGATTCGGCGCATATTCCTGATAAAATTTATAGGGTATTGATTCGACCATTGCTGCTGCCACAGCCTCATCGAGCTGTCCGATAGCTGTGCGTACTTCCGGATACCAGCCGGTATCACGGAATGTCGCAGAGATGACGATTAATTTGCCTACCAACTGCTGATGGCGAATTGCGGTTTGGAGTGCGACCCCACCACCTAGCGAGAAACCTGCTACATCAACCTGGCTAAACCCAAGATATTGGATTACTGCTGCTACATCATCGGCCATAGCAGCATAACTTAATGGTCGTGGTATATCGTTCGTTCGAGCATGGCCTTGGAGTTCAACGCCAATCACTTGATATTGTTCAGTCAGCGCTGGTAGTAAATCTGCAAACATGCCAATTCCGCCCAATCCGCCGTGCAACAAAACTAACGGCTGACCGCTGCCATGAATCTCATAGTAGAGCTGAAGATCGTGAATTGGGGCATAGCCACTTTTTACCAACATGTGCCTTGCGCTCCTTAAATACATCGCGAATGAAATAAGGTGGTTGCTAGATTGCGGCTTCGTTTGTTGAGGGCTGGAGTTGATCAGCATGACCTTCGGCAACCCGCGACCATTGCGCAATTGGCCGATGCGCCAAAGGATTATCGTTCTGGAGTGTGCTTGGCAGACACATGGTGTTGTCAAATGGTTGTGGCCAACCTGCTGGTACTTGTTGCCAAACTTCTTGGCGACCATACACCGTCATGTCGAGCATGGCAAATGAGCTGCCCATCAACTCACAGCCACGGTCGGTCGTCCAATACGTTTCAAATACGCGATTGCCTTTCCGCAAATAACAAGCCCACATGCCAAAATGGCGACCAGCGATCAAGGTTTCGACCGAGGCTTCGGGAACGGAATACCAGGGCATGGTCCAGCCCATAAATTCGCGGTAGCGGTTACTTGGCTCGAATGGCCCTTGGCACAACACGGCCAGCGTCACATCGCGGGTATGCAGGTAGCCTAATTGGTTGGCATGGCTAATAACCATTGTGCACCCCGGGCATTGTTCAGCGGCGGTTTTGCCCTCGTGCCACATCATATAGGCGACCATCAGTTGCTGGCGACCTTCAAAAGCTTCAATTAGCGGAACCGTTCCGTGCTTGCCAACCAACTGAGTTAATGGATCAAGCTCAACCATCGGCAGGCGGCGACGCTCGGCGGCAATTGCATCAGCCTCGCGAGTATGGGCCTTTTCGCGGCTTCGCAAGCGATCAACGGTCGCTTGGAAATTTGCCCGATCAACAATATTGGGCATGGCTGAAGTGCTGTCCGTTACGAAGGCGATGGGCTGTGGTTCACTCTTGGTCATTATGCTCTCCTTGGGCAATGCAACGATCCGGCGATCAAACTAGATTAACCGTGGCGATTGCTTGAAATAAAACATTTGTGCGATAATTCTAGCAAATACACTTTGAAAATGCAAGTACTAACTTCAAAAAAAGAAGTGAAAATTAATATAAACCGAGAATTTGTGACAGAATTTGGGCATGATCGTTGCTATAATTCTGGCTCAAAAGGCGGTACAATAACGCCGATCCGCTACAAACATGGCTGCAAAGGAGCCTGTGTGCGTCTAGCCTTAACCATCATTATTCTGCCGATTGTGCTGCTGGCTTTGGCAAGTGCCGCGATGTTGGTCTTGCCAGCTCCCAATTTTATTTTTTTCCAGCTAGGAATTGCCGCCCAAGAATGGGCACCATGGTTTTTACTGGTCTTATTGGTTAGTCTGGGGTTGTTGTTTGGCTTTGCGCCGCCCACAGGCTTGGCTCGTTTGCTCAATCGACTGGTTGGTTTTGGAGCGATGCTGAGCTTTTTTGTGATTGCTGGGATGTTAATTCGTGGTTTGCTGACCGATCTGCGGGTGCGTTCGAATCAGCCGAGGGTGGTTGCAGCTGGGCCTGGTACATTTCGGCTTAGCCAATTTGCCTTGGGTGATCCTGCGCCGCAAGGTCTGCTGCGTGAGCAAAATACCGTTTATGCTGAGGTTGCTGGTGAATCGTTGTTGGTTGATGTGTATGTGCCGCCGACAACCCCAATCAATGCTCCAGCTTTAATTGTGGTGCATGGTGGTTCGTGGCGGGGTGGCGCAAAAGGCGATATTCCCGCTTGGAATCGTTGGGCAGCAGGTCAAGGCTATGTGGTGTTTGATGTAAGCTATCGTTTAGCGCCCCAAGCTCAGTTTCCGGCAGCGGTTAGCGATGTTAAATGTGCAATTGGCTATGTGCGCCGCAACGCCGAGCGCTTCGGGATCGATCCCCAGCGCTTGGGGTTGGTTGGGCGTTCAGCCGGAGCACAATTGGTGCTGATTGCAGCCTATTCTGATGCCACAATTGCTCCAAGTTGTGATGCGCCTGACACCAGCGTGCGAGCGGTGGTCAGCTATTACGCGCCGACGCGGCTTGATTATTATAATGTGATCAAGCCTGAATTAGCGCCTGGCGCGTTGGATGATTACCTTGGTGGGCCGCCCGAAGCTCATGCTGAAGCCTATCGCCAAGCGCGTCCGGCTAACTGGGTCGGTCAAAATACCCCAGCCACCTTATTGTTGCACGGCGGGCGTGATCAATTTATTCGCCCGTTAGATGCTGATGTGATGGCTGATGCCTTGGAGCAAGCTAACCGTCCATTTACCATGATTGAATTACCCTTAGCCAATCATGGCTTTGATTTCAACTTAAATGGCGTGAGTAACCAACAAGTGCAGCCTTATGTGGCCCAATTTTTGGCCGAAGCGTTGCGATAATCAGGAGCTAGCCTATGAGTGAAACTGTCTATAAACTGCTCGATTTTAGCCAGCCCGTAACCTTTGAACTGCTTTTGCAGCATGCTTGGCAGTTGATTGCTGATGCGGTGCATGATCGCAATGATCCAATGCATACGCCAGTTTTGGGCACGAACGACGAGCATGGCAGCGATCAGCGGGTGGTGGTCTTACGTGGCTTTGATCCAGCGACGCGGCGTTTGTGGTTTCATAGCGATTTGCGTTCGCCCAAAATTGCCGTGTTACAACGTGATCCACGGGTCAGTTGGTTGCTCTACCATCCGGCGGCGCGGTTGCAATTGCGCCTGCGTGGCTTGGCTGAAGTGCATATCAACGATACATTGGTTGATACAGCTTGGCAGAATAGCGCGGTACTTGGGCGACGCTGCTACTGTGGCATTGCGCCAGGTCAAATTAGCACTGAGCCAAATCATGGCCTTAACCAAGAATTGCTTGATCGGCAGCCAACCCTTGCCGAAAGTGAAGTGGGTCGCGCCAATTTTTGTGTTATTTCAAGCACAATTAGCAATTTAGATTGGTTGCAACTCCAATTTACTGGTAACTATCGTGCCCAATTTGCTTGGGCTGACGATGGTTCGTACACTGCCCAATGGGTCACACCTTAGAACGAGTATGCTATAATAACGAGCTAGTTCATTTTAGCGATGTTATGGTTGCCGCATCGCGGCAAGGAGACCGAGTTTTCTATGCGCCTAGCGTGTTTACAAGAAAATCTAAAGCGTGGTTTAGCCTTGGCAGGCCATGCTGTTGCAGGCCGCTCTAGCTTGCCTGTACTTGCAAATATTTTGTTGGCAACCGAAAGTGGTCGGCTGAAATTGGCTGGAAATAATCTCGAAATCGGAATTACCGCACTCGTCGGCGCAAAAGTTGATGAAGATGGGGCGATTACGATTCCAGCCAAATTATTATCGGATTTAGTTGGCAATTTGCCTAACGATACTGTCGAATTAGAAGTTGATCCACGGACGAAAACCTTAACTGTGACCTGTCGCGGTACTAAAGCTAGTATCAAAGGCCTTGAAGCTGATGAATTTCCAGCGATGTTGACTTTTGGCAATGAGCCAGTGCTAGCCTATATTCCACCTGAGCTGTTGCGCAAAGTTGTTGGTCAAGTGGTGGTTGCGGCTGCGGCTGAAAATACCAATCCTAACCCAATTTTGCAAGGTGTGCTAATTCGTTTGAGCGGCACCCAAGCGACGTTTGCTGCGATTGACGGCTATCGTTTGGCAGTCCGCACGATCGAATTGCCTGAGCCAGTTGCCCACGATGCTGAATTGGTGATTCCTTCCAAGGCGATGGCTGAACTAGGCCGCACCCTTGGCGATAGCGAAACCCCAATTGCCATGAGTATTACGCCCAATGGTGGGCAAGTTATTTTTCATAGCGATACGGTTGATTTTGTTTCGCGAGTCATCGATGGCAAGTTCCCCGATTACGAGCGTTTTGTGCCACCTGCCAGCAATACCTCAACCCGTAGCGTGATTTCAACTGCTGAATTTAGCCGCGCCGTCAAACGGATTGCGCTGTTCTCGCAGGCGGCTGGCAACATCGTGACCTTGACGATGGAGCGTGGCGATGGCAGCGAACCTGGGCGTTTGCTCTTGAACGCCAATGCTGCTGAAATTGGTGAATCGGTCGAGGCAATTAGTGCTTTGATCGATGGCGATGATGGCAAATTGGCTTTGAACGTGCGCTATTTGCAAGAAGCACTCGGCGCAATCGACACCGATCAAGTAGCCTTGGAAACTCAAACTCCTAACTCACCAGGCGTATTTCGGCCAATTGGCGGCGACGAATATCTGCACTTGGTGATGCCGATGCGCATTCCCTAGGCTGGCACTTCACACGATTAAGCAAGCAGGATTGAGACTGCTTGCTTTTTTGTTTTAGGCTTGGTCAAATTTGCTACTACAGATAGTTGCATAATCGCACCATTTTGGTACAATCGCAGCCGTTGCCTGACAAATTGGGGTCTTTGCGTGAAGTTATTACTGGTCGCACTATGTGGTTTGGGCTTGTTGGTTGGCTGTGGAGCAATTTCACAGGCGGCGGTTACTGATCGCCAAGTTCATTTGCAGCCAGTGTTAATTGCGCCAAGCGCTACCTCTACACCCAAGCCAACCCGCACGCCTGCGCCAACCCCAACCTTAACGCCGCGCCCGACGAATACCCCAACCCCGACCGCTGTGCCACTGTTGCCAACACTTGATCCTGCGGCTGAATTGCTTGATTTGCGTTTGGCTGGCGTGCGTGGCTCGCGTTCGGGCCAACTTTTGCGCCGCGAAGCAGTAGCTGATCTCAAGGCATTAATTGATGCTGCGCGGCGTGATGGCTTTGTGTTGGAAATTCGCTCGGCCTATCGTTCGTATGCTGAGCAAGCGAGTACCTTCGAGGGTTGGGTGCAATACGAATTGAGCAGTGCCGCGCAGGCTGGCAAGCCAATTAGCCGCAAACAGGCAATTGCCTATGCCGCCACCTACAGCGCCAAACCTGGCACCAGCGAACATCAAACGGGCTTGACTGTCGATTTATTGCCCCAAGGTGCGCCCGAAATTGGCTTTCGAATTCCTGACCCGTTGAAAGATTGGCTCAATGCCAATGCCTACAAATATGGTTGGGTTCAATCGTACCCAATTAAATATCGCGATGGCGAGTTGATTACCTATGAATTAATGGGCTACACCAGCGAACCATGGCATTGGCGCTGGCAAGGCCGTGATTCAGCCAAAGCACTATACGATCAAGGCTATTTGGATACTGATTCGTTGCTGGTTCCCCCAGAGTTGCCACGCATTTGCGATGCTGAGCATGACCCCTGTACAATTCTCAGTGCTGCTCCAGCCAAGCTTGTTGCTATCCCAACCAGCACCCCCATTGCCCTAGCTGAATAGCCAAGTTGCTGAACCGCGAAGATCCACGAAGGACACGAAGGGCACGAAGCTTGTAACCACGAAGAACGCGAAGATCGCGAAGGTTACGAAGAACAGGCTGAAGGCTCTAGGCTAGCGGAACGTTGTGTGGAATTACCACGATGCCAAAAGCCCATAGCCAATAGCCATACTTCCCCTCTGCGGCTCTGCGTTAAAGCCTAATTCCTGACCCCTGATCCCTAACCTCTGACCCCTACTTAGCAAGCGTAGCGCGTTTCGTGGTATGCTGATGATCAGAAACCACACACGGGAGGTAGCTGTGCGCCGCGTTGCAATGTTGAGTGTCCATTCGAGCCCTCTGGCTGCTTTGGGTGGTAAAGAAGCTGGTGGCATGAATGTCTATGTTCGTGAATTAAGCCGTGAGTTGGGTCGTCAGGGAGTGGCGGTCGATATTTATACCCGTTCGCAAGATCCGCATACGCCCTTGATTACCAATCTTGCGCCAAATGTGCGGGTGTTTGCGGTGCGCGTCGGCCCGGCTGCACCCTATGACAAGAATTGGGTTTTAGATTATTTACCGGAGTTTGTGCATCGGATTCGCTGTGTTGCTGATGGCGAAGATATTCATTACGATGTGATTCATAGCCATTATTGGCTCTCTGGCGTTGCCGCGCTGGAGTTACGCCAAGCTTGGGGCACACCAGTTATTCATATGTTTCACACCTTGGGAGCGATGAAAAACACAATTGCCCGTGGCGATGAGGCTGAAACTGAACAACGAATCGTGATTGAACGCATGTTACTGCACGAAGTTGATCGGGTTGTTGCGGCTACTCCGCTTGATCGCGCTCAGATGCTCGAACATTATGATGCTGAGTGTGAGCGGATTGTGGTTGTGCCGTGTGGCGTTGATGTTGAGCATTTCCACCCGATTGCCCATCAAATTGCCCGTAACGAATTAGGCGTACCGCCGCATCCCCATCGCATGTTGCTGTTTGTCGGGCGGATTGAGCCACTCAAGGGAATTGATACGCTGCTGCGTTCGATGGCCTTGTTGGCTGAGCAACAGCCCTCGTTACGTGGTGATATTTGTTTGGCGATTATTGGCGGCGATCGGCGCGAAACCCCCGATCAATGGAGCAGCGAAATGCGGCGTTTGCGGCGTTTGCAGGGTGAATTGGGCATTGGGCATTTGGTTACCTTCCAAGGCTCGCAAGATCAGCGCAAATTGCCCTTGTTCTATAGTGCTGCCGATATGGTGGTTGTGCCATCGCACTACGAATCGTTTGGCATGGTGGCGCTCGAAGCCATGGCCTGTGGCACGCCTGTGATCGCTTCCAACGTTGGTGGTTTGCGCTACACCGTGCGCGACGGCGAAACGGGTTTGCTGGTGCCACGCGAAGATCCCGAAGCTTTAGCCGAAAAAATTAGTTTGCTCTTGAATGATGAGCCTTTGCGTTTACAATTAGGCCGCAACGGCGTGCAAGCAGCCCAACGCTATAGCTGGGCCGCAGTTGCCCACGATATTCGTGAGTTGTATGATCATGTTGTGTGTGGCGAACCATATGCCGATGTGGTTGGAGCCATGTAGCGCCAAGTGTCTACAAAGGAGTGACTATGCCAGTTTTGGCCAAGGCAGCATTGCAGCAAGCATTAGAGCAACGCTCAGGTTGGACGGTCGTTGATGGGCAAATTAGCAAAACCTATGTTTTAGCAACTTTTCCATTTGCGATTGAGTTTGTACGACGGATTGCCGATGCTGCTGAGGAAGTCAATCATCACCCCGATATTGATATTCGCTACAATAAAGTGACGATTGCGCTATCTACCCATGATGAAAAAGGCATTACCGAGAAAGATTTTGGTTTGGCTGATACGATTGATCGGATTTTTGCCGCCGCTCAATAAGCCATTTGCTAAAATTCCTGATGGCACGAAGGGCGTTCTTCGTGCCATTCGTGTGGATTATAATAGTTCAACCGTCGCTTGTGGACGGGATCTGAGCGAGGAAGTGCTATGGATAAACGTTTATCGATTTTAGGTCTCTTGCTATTGGTTTTAGTTGGCTGTGATCTTGGGAGCAACCAAGCTACCTCAGTGCCTGCGCCAACTCCAGTAGCCCAAAGCCAAGCTGGTGGCGGCGGTAATTTTATTTTGACGCTTGGCGATGACCCAGCGACGATCGACCCCGCGTTGGTTGGTGATACGACCAGCGGTTTTATTGCCCGCTTGATGTTTAGCGGTTTGGTGACGCTCAACAATGATCTAGAAGCAGTGCCTGATTTGGCTGAAACGATTGATGTTTCGGCTGATGGCACGGTGTACACCTTTAAATTGCGCTCGAATGCCCGCTTTGCCGATGGTACGCCGATTACTGCTGAAGATGTGCGTTGGAGCCTCGAACGAGCAACCGATCCTAGCCTTGGCTCAATTGTTTCGCCAACCTACCTCGATGATGTTGCTGGGGTGCTTGAAAAAGTGACTGGGCAAGCCAACTCGCTCAGCGGGGTCAACGTGGTTGATGATCAAACGATTGCAATTACCTTGCGCCAGCCAAGCTCGCTCTTTTTGCTCAAATTGACTCACCCGCCAGCCTTTGTGCTCGATCGGCGCACAGTCGAGGGTAATAGCGATTGGCTCGAAAAACCCAATGGCTCTGGCCCGTTTATGCTTGATCTGTGGAACCATCGCCGCCGCATGGAGCTTGTGCCCAACCCATATTACTATGGCACTGCCCCAAAATTGGATCGGATTACCTATCTGATTGGGGCTGAAGGGAGTAATCCACTGGGCTTGTATGAGCAGGGCGAAATCGACGTGACGGGAATTGGTAGCTATGATCTTGATCGGATTAATGATCAAGCTGATCCGTTGCACGCTGAGCTGCGCATCACGCCACAATTGCAATTAAGCTATATTGGTTTGAATGTGAATCAACCACCATTCGACGATCCTAAGGTGCGCGAAGCCTTTTATTTGTTGATTGATCGGGTTAAATTGGCCGATGTTTCGTACAATGGTTCGGTGGTAGCAGCCCGTGGAATTTTGCCACCTGGCATGCCTGGGGCCGAGCCAGAACGTTTGCCTGAGCCACGCGCCGATATTGCCCGCGCCAAACAACTAATCAGCGAATCGAGCTATGGCAGCGTTGAAAAGTTTCCGCCAATTATTGGCTATAGCAGCGGTAGCGGGGTAGGTTTGCTGGCCCAAATTGCTAAAGATGAGCTTGGGGTAACGATTGAAATTCGTGGTCAAGATCAATTTGGCGATTATCTGGCGGCCCTCGAACGCGATAATTACCATTTGTATGACCTTAGTTGGATCGCCGACTATCCTGATCCACAAAACTTTTTAGAGGTGTTGTTTGGCAGCAAGGGCCAATACAATCGCACCAATTACAGCAACGCGAAGTTTGATCAACTGATTGAGCAAGCCAAAGCTGAATCCGATGCTGAAAAACGTGGGGCACTCTATCGCCAAGCCGAGGAGCAATTGCTCAGTGATTTTGTGGTCATTCCCTTGGTGCATACTGTTGATTATTCCTTGGTAAAATCGTATGTTGATGGTTACGTTATTACGGCTTTGGGTGAGCTAGATTTAACTGGAGTTTCGCTCAAACGCTAGCGCTTGTGGGCTGATGCCCGTTTGGATAAGGATAAAATTATGCCAATTACTCCTCGTGCCTACAAAGGCATGCGCGATCACTTGCCCGAAGCTATGCGCTTGCGGCGTTTTATCACCGATACCTTGATTGGTATTTTAGAGCGTTATGGCTTTGAGCCGCTTTCAACGCCGATTGTTGAATATTCTGAAACGCTGGAAGGCAAAATCGGTGATGAAGAAAAATTGCTGTATCGTTTGAAATATGGCGATGATGCGTTGACCTTGCGTTACGACCAAACTGTGCCCTTGGCGCGGGTGGTGGCCCAAAACGAAGGCAAATTAACTATGCCCTTCAAACGCTATGCACTCGGCCAATCGTATCGCGGCGAACGCCAAGCCCGTGGTCGCTACCGCGAATTTTGGCAGCTTGATGCTGATATTGTTGGGGTAGATAGCCCAATTGCTGATGCTGAAATTGTGGCGGTGGTGGTTGAAGGCTTGCGAGCTTTAGGCTTTACTGGCGCAAAAGTCTTGCTCAATCACCGCGAAATTTTGAGTGGGTTGGCGCGGGTAGCGGGTGTGCCCGAAAACGAAGCGGGTGGAGTATATCGCGCGATCGATAAGCTCGATAAAATTGGCAACGATGGCGTGCGCAACGAATTGCTCAAAAGTGGCGTGAGTGCCGAGGCAGCCGAACGCGTGTTGCACTTCGTCGGGATTAGTGGCTCAATCGAGGCTGTGCTGTCCGAAATGGAAAGTGTGTTAGCCAACGATCCGCCAGCCTTAGCAGCAGTTGCCGCCTTGCGTACCATCTGCGATGTATTGACGAGCTTTGGTGTACCAGCCGATAGTTTTACGATTGCCCCCAGCTTGGCTCGCGGCTTATCCTACTATACGGGCTGTGTATTCGAGGCCGTGCTCGATTCGCCGCCGATGGGTTCGTTATTGGGCGGTGGGCGCTACGATAATTTGGTGGGTATGTTTAGCAAACGCTCATTGCCGACGGTTGGCTGTGCTTTTGGGCTTGAACGCTTGTTTGATTTGATGCTTGAACTTAATATGGGGCCACGCCCAGAACGCACAATCGATGCCTATGTCACCTTGTTTGCTGGCGATTTTCAAAGCGAAAGCTTGCGTTTGGCGGGCGAATTGCGGGCAGCTGGCTTGAGCGTGTTGACCGCCTATAGCCCAGTCAAAATTGCCAACCAATTCAAAGAGGCTGATCGCAAGGGTGCAAACTTTGCCTTGGTGCTTGGCCCCGATGATTTGGCGGCAGGTGTGGTGCAACTCAAAGATTTGCGCACTGGTGAGCAACAAGCTGTGGCGCGTGATGCTATCGTGGCGGCGATCAAAGCGGCCCAATAATCCAACTTTGGCGCTGAGTTGAACCCTCACCGCCCCAACAGGAACCATCAATGAAGCGATTTCGTGGCTTTCGTCCATCTCGACTTTCGTTACAACCTGGCCGTCCGTTGCGTTGGCTGGCCCAACTGGTGCTCAAATTGGTTGGTTGGAAGGTTGAAGGCACTGTGCCAACCGAACCAAAATGGATTGCGATTGGAGCCTATCACACCTCCAATTGGGATTTTGCGGTGATGTTGTTGGCAACATTATCCCAGCAACTGCGAATCTATTGGATTGGCAAGCATTCGCTATTTCGCTTTCCCTTCAAAACCTTGATGCGCTGGCTGGGTGGGATTCCGATTCGTCGCGATAAAACTTACAACGCAGTCCAACAGGTGGTTGATGAGATCGAGCGCCACGAAACATTGGTGTTGGTGGTTGCGCCTGAGGGCACGCGCAAAGCAACCGATCATTGGAAAACAGGCTTTTACTATATTGCGCTGAATGCCAAAATTCCAATTGGCATGAGCTATATCAACTACGAGCGTAAAGTGCTTGGCTTTGGCCCGATGCTTTATCCAACGGGTGATATCGATGCTGATTTTGCCGTATTACGTGAATTTTACGAGCGCATGTCGATTGGGCGCTTCCCTGAAAAACAGGGAACAGTGCAAATTAAAGCCCCCAAAGCTGAGTAAAATCCAAGTGCTCGAAGTTTTAGCAATGATGTAATGCGGCATAAGCTATGCAATTAAGTTAAGGCAGGGAACTACAAGCCCCTGCCTTCCCGCCTGAGTCGGACACAAGGATTATGATTAATGATCGGTGGTAATTGGCGTTTGCTCAATGCGCAAAATGCTGGACGATAGAAACGCCAAACAGCACACCAAGGCGGCAATAAATCCACCGCCAATAAAAATCATGCGAATGCCAATCAATTCGCTGAGTGGCCCAGTCAGGGGCAAGGTCAGCGGTCCAGCCAAGCCAATCATGGTTGAATAGAGTGAGAGGGCACGCCCTTGCATCTGGTTGGGCACAATCGTTTGCACAATCGCAATGATTGGCGCATTGCCGATGGTATAGGTTACACCGCTGATAAACCATAAAACCACGGCGACCCAAAACAGCGAGCTAGGCACAAGCCCGGCTAAGCCAACCATCGCTGACGAGAGCGCAAACATCACCAACACCAAGACAATTCGGCGCATGGAAAACTGCATGATGCTGATCATCAGCCCACCGATCAACATGCCCAAACCGCCCATACCTTCCATCAAAGCAACCCGCTCAACCCCGCCGCCAAATTCTTGCTGAATCAGCAATGGAGTCAAAACGAAGGTTGGAATCAACACCGCCACCATCAACAAGGTTAATCCATACATTAAAGTTAAGCCGCGATGGTGCAGAATCATGCTGAAGCCGCTGCGAAAATCGTGCCACATGCTGGCTTGATCCTCGGCAGCTTGGCGGGTTTGGGGAACTTTATAGAACAATAATGGCGTAATTGCTAGCAGCGCGGTGACCACATCGATCATCAATGCGCCTTCTAATGAGAATAAGCTCATCGCCAATGCGCCAAGTGGAGCCGCCGCCACACTCATCAAACCCAAAATAATCTGGTTCATGCCAGCTGCGCGAGTTAGCCAATCGGGCGGTACAAGTTGGCTGGTGCTGGCGGTTGCGGCGGGGCTTTGAAAGGCCTGCATCGTGCTGCGCACAAACATCAGCGTGTAAATATGCCAAAGCTGAATCTGCTCGGTCGCAAAAAGCCCAATCAAAATAATCATGCTGATGGCTGAAATTAGGTCACTGCTAATCATAATCAGGCGGCGATTCCAGCGATCGGCGATGATGCCGCCGATTGGCCCAAATACTGCTTGTGGCAGTAAGGCCATCATTCCAGCGAGCGATAAGGCTTGGGCCGTGCCGACGGTTTGGGTGATCCACCAAATTAATACAAATTGGGTCAAGGCACTGCCAACCAATGAGCTAGCTTGGCCCAGCCAAATGGCGAAAAAGCGTGGCTTCCAAACAATCTGGCTCCAGTTTTCGATTGGGTTGGTCGTTGTGGGTTTGAGCGTATCAAGGCTCATAGGTTAACCTCAATAATTCATCGTAAAGCGCCTGTTGGGCCGCCGCTGAAATAATTGGCAAACCAATTAGTTCGCTGAACCATAGGCTATCGCAGGCCAGTTGAATGGTGAGCGAACGCCCAAGGGTTAAGCCATCATCGGCTGGTGCTGGGGTGGTTTGCACATAGGTCTCGCGCCAATAATCAAATAACTCAGGATAGATTGCGACCACCCGCCGCACCGCGTGCAGCATTTGAATATCTTCCGGTGGTTGACTGAAGCTGGCATGCACGTAGGCTCGACACCAATAGCCAGCCATGTCAGGCGATTCTTTGGCCAATTCTCCGGCTAAACATGTTTCCCAAGCCTGTTTGGCGAGATCCAGCAAGCCTTGAAATAAGCTCTCCTTGGTTGGAAAATGATGCAACAAGCCGCCTTTGCTTACGCTGGCTGCTTTGGCAATCACTTCTAGGGTTACGTTGGCCGCGCCATCACGCATAATCACACCAATCAAGGCATGCAAAAGCTTGGCTTTGGTGGCTTGGGGATCTTTCTTCGTCATGTAAAACTCCAAACCGTCCAGATAGACGGTATCATACCGTCCAGACAGACGGTTGTCAAGGATTACATTAATCCAGCTATGATTTTAGCGCATAGCTAAGCCTTTACGTTTGATTGTGGAAGCGTTACACTTAATTCAAATGATGATTTTTGGACGTGTTTGTGAGGATGCAATGGAGCGATTGCTCACGCGAGTTGATCATTTGGGCTTGGCTGTGCATGATCTTGATCAAGCGATTGCCAGCTATCGCCAGCAACTCGCGCTTGACGCTTGGGAAATTATCGAGATGCCGGAACGGCATATGCGGGTTGCGGTGGGTCAGGTTGGTGGCACATTACTCGAATTGATTGCCCCAACCAGCCCTGATGCAGCCTTTGCTAAATTTTTGGCTGAGCGCGGCGAGGGTATTCATCATGTGGCCTACACTGTCGAAGATATTGATCATGCGTTAGAAACTTTGCAGGCCCAAGGTGTGCGCTTGATCGATCACCAGGCACGACCTGGAATTCATGGAACTCGGATTGCCTTTATTCACCCCAAAGCCTTGCATGGTGTGTTAACTGAATTGGTTGAACATCCCAAAGCGACAGTCTAACGCAGTGTGCCAACATAGTGCGTCATGATGGTCTATTTAAGCAACGAATAGGCTCAAGCTTATGTTACAATGACAAACCAATCAGGATTTTTGGGGCAATGTCGCCTCATTTTTTGTTCTAAGCTTTTAGGAGGTCGCTGGTGACTAACAGCTTGACGATCACCGATAATCGTACTGGGAAAACTTACGAATTGCCCATCGTCGATGGCACCATCCGCGCCCTCGACTTACGTCAGATCAAAGCAGATGCCGAAGATTTTGGGCTGATGACCCACGACCCAGGCTTCAATAACACCTCATCATGCCGCAGCTCAATTACCTATATCGACGGCGACGCAGGGATTCTGCGCTATCGCGGCTACCCAATTGAGCAATTGGCTGATAGCAGCAGCTACCTCGAAACCGCCTACTTGATTCTCAATGGTGAATTGCCAACCAAACCGCAACTTGATGCATGGGTCCATGAAATTACCCACCGCACAATGGTGCACGAAAACATCAAGAAGTTGATGGATGGTTTTCACTTTGATGCGCATCCCATGGGGATGTTGATTAGCACGTTGAGTGCGATGTCAACCTTTTATCCTCAAGCCAAAAACATCAAAGATCCAGCAATGCGCCGCTTGCAGATTGCTCGTTTGATTGCTAAAGTGCCAACGATCTCGGCCTATGCCTATCGCAAACGCATGGGCTTGCCCTACGTTTACCCCGATAACTCGTTGAGCTATACTGGCAACTTCTTGAAAATGATGTTCCAACGAGCTGATCCATACATTCCAGACCCAATTATGGAAAAAGCCTTGGATGTCTTGTTCGTTTTGCATGCCGACCACGAGCAAAACTGTGGTACGAATGCCATGCGCTCAGTTGGTAGCTCAAACGTCGATCCCTATTCAGCGATGGCTGGGGCTGCGGCAGCCTTGTATGGCCCGCTGCATGGTGGCGCAAACGAGCAAGTGCTGCGCATGTTGCAAGAAATCGGTTCCGCCAGCAATGTTGCCGATTACATCCGCCGCGTCAAAGATCGTGAAGTCTTGTTGATGGGCTTTGGCCATCGCGTCTACAAGAACTACGATCCTCGCGCTGCGATCGTCAAGAAGCTGGCCTACGATGTGTTTGAAGTCGTTGGGCGCAACCCAATGATCGACATTGCCTTGGAACTTGAAAAGATTGCGCTCGAAGACGATTATTTTGTCTCACGCAAGCTATACCCCAATGTCGATTTCTACACGGGCATTATTTACCAAGCAATGAAATTCCCTGTTGATATGTTCCCAGTGCTGTTTGCTATTCCCCGCACGGTCGGTTGGTTGGCCCAGTGGGATGAAATGCATAACGACAAGGAAACTTCAATCGCTCGCCCACGCCAGATTTACACTGGTTATGATGCTCGCGATTTCGTCCCAGTCGAAAAACGCGGCTAAATCTGCGCTTGAATACGGTGATCGTAACGCCCGCTTGGAGTTTGCTCCAGCGGGCGTTCGTTGATTAACCTGTCAATTTAGTCGAAAACAAGTAGTTAAGTTTGTTAAGCGCTGTGCTAAACCATGCTATCATAGCTGCCTAGTTGTTGCGTTGTGTGAGGTAATATATGCGCTGGATTATGCACACCATGAAGTGGATTATGCTGGTTTCGGGGTTGTTGACATGCTCGATGATCATGGCGGCAATTGATCCACAATCGGCCTTGCAATCGACCTTTGGCGAGACCATGAGTGGGCCATTGGTTGAAGTAGTGGTGCGTAATTGGGGTGCATTGATTACGCTGATTGGGATTTTATTGCTGTATGGGGCTTGGAATGTGGCTCAGCGCCCGTTGATTTTGCTGATTGCTGGCAGCAGCAAGTTGGTATTTATCGGCCTGGTTTTGGCTCAAGGTTCGCGCTATCTCAGCCAACAAGCAGGCATCGCCATCGCCATCGATAGTGTGATGGTACTGCTGTTTGCGATCTATTTGCTGGGTGTGCGGCGCGGTTTGGCGCTAAACTAACTGAAAGCTGCCTGCGACGTTCAGGCAGCTTGTTAACTTCAATTAATCAACACGTACAAAACTCGTGACCTCAAGCCCATGCTGGCGGGTAATTTCATCGAACACAAAATAATCGCAGGTCAATTCCTCGCCTGCCTGGATATCGCGCAAGGTGCGGGTATAGGCTCCCGCATCGTCGCAATTGGGCGTTGCTGAATGATTGAAATAGCGGGCATTATCACCACACAGCACATAATATCCTTCATCATCAACATAAATATAGGCGGTGAAGGCGCTGCGATAGGGTTCGGGAAACGCTGCAACGTCATCGGCGCTCATGCGCCAATCGACTGCTGAATTAAACTCCCAAATAATTGTATTGGCTGGAATAAAGTTGGCCGCGAAAACGCCGATGCCATGGATGGTGCTTGGGGCAAGGTAGCTAGCAACGAGCAGCATAGATCTTCCTTCGTGAGCTTGGTTGAATTAGCGCGATCATAGCAGAAATTTGGACAAGCGCCGGGCGTTGGGCAATTTGACCAAAAACCAATGCTTAATACTTAGGCACAATTTAGCATAGCATGCTAAAAGCTGCTTAATCGCTATGCTACAATACCCTCGGTCTGAGCAATATTCTAAAAATAAGAAGGCAACGCTGAAGCGTAAGCATGCTATGACAGCAACCGTAAGGGTTGCTTTTTTTGATTTAAAGGCTCTCTGGCATTCCAAGATTACGTTGTGTGGGGACATCATGAATCGTTTTCGCCTAAGTCGCTTGCTGCTGAGCGGCTTGCTTTTTGCCACGCTCATCAGTACAAACCGTTCGCCGCTTACTCCAGTGATCAATGCCGCAGCGCCCGATCAGTCGAATGCGGCAACCACGAAAATTCTGCTGGCCAATACTGCCTCGGCTACCCAAAGCCGTTTGTTGGCAAATCAAGCCCAATTGTTGCAAACCTATGAGCATTTCTCGTTGTGGCAAGTGCCGACAACGCAGCTTGAAAGACTTTCCATCGCCGATGCTCAAGCAATTCAAACTCGCCCCGACTTTGATTTAATCTATTTGCGCAATACGACGATTAATACCCAACAAGGCCAAGCCGCAGTACCAAGCGCCTTGCGCCAAACCCGTAGCAACGCAGGCCAATATTGGTTGGTGCAATTTGTTGGGCCGACCAAAACTGCATGGCTTGAGCAATTAACCGCGCTTGGGCTTGAGATCAGCGTGGCCATGCCTCAAAATGGTTTTTTGGTTTGGGGTGATGGCGCAAGTTTAGCCTTGCTTGATCGCTTGGTTGAAGCCGATTCGTTTGTGCAATGGGCTGGCCCATATCATCCAGCCTATCGGATTGCCCCTGCCTTGCAAGCCCAATTAACGGCTGTCAACTCTAATGGATTGGATGTGACGCTTCAGTTGCATTCTGGGAGCGGTTCCAATGAACTAATCAAGGCAATTTTAGCCCAGGCAACCAGCGTTTATCTTGAGCCAAGTAAGGTTTTGAACTTTATCAACCTTTCGGTGCAGTTGCCTACTTCGGTGGTTGCCGAATTAGTTCAGCATCCGGCGTTGTATAACCTTGAGCCATGGTCGGCTCCTGAGTTGCTGGATGAAGTTCAAAATCAATTGGTTGCTGGCAATATTACGGTCGATGTTAATAGTCAAGCTCATGAGCCAAGTGGCCCAGGTTATTTGGCTTGGCTGGCGAGCAAAGGCTTTTCGACCGATCCTGCCGATTATCCGATTGTGAATCTGGTTGATAGTGGGCTCGATCAAGGCTCACCGACCACTGGCTTGAGTCCAGATTTTTATCAATTGGGCAGCACTGCCAACCCAAGCCGAATTGTGGCGATGAATAATTGCACGCGCAACCCTGATACTAGCGATGTTGATGGTCATGGCACGCTCAATGCGGGGATTATTGCTGGCTATAATGCCCAAACTGGTGCACCCTATGTTGATGCTGCTGGTTATAGCTTGGGCTTGGGAGTTGCACCCTATGGTCGGCTGGCGATAACCCAAGTTATTCGTGATGGTGGCCCGTTTGAGCTAAATAATTGTGGCAAAAATTATCAAGGCTTGGTTGGGGCCGGTTTTGCCACAGGTGCGACGATTACCAACAATAGTTGGGGTATGGATAGTGACGAAGGCCTCTATGATTCGGCGGCTCAAGCCTACGATGCGCTAACCCGCGATGCTAGCAGCACGACCGCTGGCAACCAAGAGATGTTGCATGTCTTTGCAGTCGGCAATAGCCACAGCGAGCAATCGGTTGATTCGCCTGCAAGCGCCAAAAATGTGCTGGCTGTTGGCGCGACCGAGAGCGTGCGCGACCATGGAATTGCTGATATTTGTGGTTATGACGTTGCCGATAATGCTGCTGATATTGCGGCGTTTTCGGCGGCTGGCCCAACTGCTGATCAACGGATCAAACCTGATTTGCTAGCTCCTGGGATTCATATTCAAGCTCAAGCCTCGCAAAACCCAGGCTATGATGGTAGCTCGTTTTGCTCCTTTGACCCAGTTTTCTACCCCGCAGGCCAAACTACCTATACTTGGTCAAGTGGTACGAGCGTTGCGGCCCCGGCAGTAGCGGGTGCAGCAGCCTTGGCCAGCGAATATTATGGGCGGGTGCTCAACCCTGGGCGCAGTGCAAGCCCGGCCATGCTCAAAGCGTTGTTGCTCAATAGCCCACGCTATCTAGCAGCTCCTGCTGAACGAGCGGGCGGCAATTTACCAACTATCCACCAAGGTTGGGGTGCAGTTAATCTACAAGCTTTGGTCGATGGTACGCCGCAGATTGTCGAAGATCAACTGGTGCATTTGCAGGAATCTGGTGAAGGATATCAATTGAGCGCAACCATCAGCGATAGCAGCAAGCCTTTGCGGCTCTCGTTGGTTTGGAGCGATGCGCCTGGGAGCACGACTGGCGCGGCCTATGTCAACGATCTTGATCTCGAAGTGTTGATCAATGGCCAAACCTATCGCGGCAATGTGTTTGATGGCGCTTTCTCGGTTAGTGGCGGGACTGCTGATGCTCGCAATAATGTTGAAAACATCTTCTTGCCGGCTGGGATGAGCGGCCAAATTCAGGTCAAGGTGATTGCAACTGCGCTGAATGGCGACGGTATTCCGAATAATGCTGATGCGACCGACCAAGATTTTGCCTTGGTAGTCTACAATGCCACAACGACTCCCGCTGCCCATCTTCAAGCTGAGGCTCCGATACTTTCAGCGGTAATCGGCAATGCTAATGGCTTGATCGAGCCAGGTGAAACGCTCGATTTGGCGATTCCTTTGACCAATCATGGGAATGCCAACGCCACGGCAGTTCAGGCAAGTTTGCAAGTCTTATCGGGCACACTGACAATTAGCAACCCGACCGTGCAATATGGCTTAATTGAACCATCCACAACCGTCACGGCAACCCAAGCCTATCGCATCAGTATGCCCGTATCGGCTGGATGTGGCGCACAGATGCTCTTGCGCCAGACCGTGAGCTTCAACAATGGCCAAACTGTTGCGCAAGATTTTAGCTTTGTGGCTGGCTCAGCGATTCTTTCAAGCCCAACCCGTGTGAGCTATAGCGGCACAAGCATTGGTATTCCTGATGATCCATTTGAATATGTAACAGTTCCGTTGAGCGTCAGTCAGTCACTGACAATTGCCGATCTGAATGTATTGATCAATATTCGCCATGGCTATGTTGCCGATTTAGATGTTGCCTTGATTGCACCCGATGGCACGGCGATCAATTTGACTAACGATAATGGTTTTGGCGGCGATCACTTCATCAATACCGAATTTGATGATCAAGCAACCCAATTTATTACGGCAGTTCAAGCCAGCGATGCACCGTTTACTGGGCGCTATCGGCCTGAAGAACCACTCAGTCGTTTCAATGGCCACAATAGCCAAGGGATTTGGACGCTACAGATCAATGATGATACCGAAGATGATAGCGGAACGTTTGTTGGCTTTAGCCTTGATTTTGCTAGCGCCGCTTATCAGTGTCAGCCAAGTGGCCTAAGCATTAGTGGGCCAGCTCACGGCCTGATCAATCAGCCAGTTAATTTGGCGGCAAGCTTAGCCAGCGCTCCGATCGGAGTCGAATATCAATGGGACTTTGGCGATGGTCAGCAGGCCAACGGTGCAAGCGTAAGCCACGCCTATAGCTCCAATGGCACGTATACCGTGGCTGTCACTGCGACCAATGCGCTTGGTACTACCACGGCAACCCATCAGATTACGATCGATCAGCAGTTTCATTATTATCTGCCATTGGTCGTCAAGCAACCCTAATGCTGTCTGAAAATATTAATGCTGCTACGAAGGAGCCTTGCCAAGGCTCCTTCGTAGTGCTGGAGAATAGCATATGCCTAAGTTACGGCCTTTAATCCTGCTATTGCTGCTGGTTGGGCTGGGTTTGTATCCCAATCAAGCGCCGATTGCCACCGGGGCGATGGCGCATTCGGCCTTGGGACAGACCAAATTGTTGCTGCCCCAAAGCGCCAATAACCAACGCCAACAAGTGCAACAAGCAGGCGGTCGTTTATTAGTCGAATATCCGAGCATGAGTTTGTGGCAAGTGCCCGATCAACAGCTTGCCCGTTTAGATAGCGCTGTATTGAATTTTGCACGGCCTGATTTTGATCAACTTGCGTTGCGTGGGCTGACGCTGGACACTCGCCAAGCCCAAACTGAGCTAAATATTCCCCAGCATTTGCGTCAAACGCGCAGTGCTGGCGAGCAATATTGGTTGGTACAGTTTATTGGTCCAGTCAAAGATCAATGGTTAGAACAATTAACCGCAATCGGCCTTGAAATTAGCATTGCAATGCCCCAAAATGGCTTTTTGGTCTGGGGCGACGCTGCCGAGTTAGCAGCGCTTGATCAGCTTGCGACAACCAGCCCAATTATTCAATGGACTGGGGCTTATCATCCAATGTATCGACTTGCGCCAAGTTTGCGTGATTTGCGCGTGGCTGATCAACAGTTGCTTGACGTAACAATTCAATATCATAACGGAGCGCAGGCTGAACAAACCTTGGCCTTGATTCAACAGCAGGCTAGCCAAATTTACTGGCAACCCAGCACGATCTTGCGATTCAAAACGCTATCGGCGCAACTACCAGTCGCAGCATTGCATACACTGGCGCAACGACCAGATATTTACAACCTTGAGCCATGGGTTGCGCCTGAAATGCTTGATGAAGCTCAAAACCAAATTATGGCTGGCAACATTGTGCAACAGAATGGCAAGATCGAGCCAAGTGGGCCTGGGTATTTGGCGTGGTTGGCGAGTAAAGGCTTTCCAACTGATCCTGCTGCTTATCCAATTGTTGATATCGTTGATAGCGGGCTTGATGCAGGTTTGTTGACCCAAGGTTTGCATCCTGATGGATATTATTTGGGCAATCCACAGGCTGCCCCGCGCATTAGCTATATCAATAATTGTACAAGTGATGCCTTGGGCGACGATTATGGTGGTCATGGCTCGTTAAATGTAGGGATTGTCGGAGGCTATAATGCCGCAGCGGGCTTTCCCTATGAGGATGCCAATGGCTACCAGTTTGGTTTGGGGGTTTCGCCATATGGGCGTTTGGCAGCCACCAAAATTTTTACCCGTGGTGGGCGACACAGTTTGGCGCGTTGTTATGATCAGGTGCAAGGCATCGTGGCCGCGAGTTATGCTTCGGGCGCACACATCACCAGCAATAGTTGGGGCGCTGGTAGTAGCTCCGATTATAGCGCTACTTCCCAAGCCTACGATGCTATGACCCGCGATGCTTCTCCGCAGAACTTTGGCAATCAAGAGATGTTGCATATTGTGGCGGCGGGAAATTCTGGCCCAAGTTTAGCAACCTTGGGCGCTCCTGCTACTGCTAAAAATGTTTTGACGGTTGGAGCGACCGAGAATGTGCGCGATCAAGGCGTGGTTGATCGTTGTAATTGGGCAACTGCTGATAATGCCGATGATCTTGCCCAATTTTCTTCGCGTGGCCCCACCCTTGATCAGCGGGCCAAGCCTGATTTGGTCGCGCCGGGTATTCACGTTCAAGCCGGAGCATCGCAAGCATCGGGGTTTCATGGCTTGAGTGTTTGTGGTTTACCTATGTATTATCCTGCTAACCAAACGCTTTATACCTGGTCGAGCGGCACAAGCCATGCAACGCCAGCAGTGGCCGGAGCGGCCTCATTGGTCTATGAATACTATGGGCGAGTTTGGAAACCAAATCGAATTCCTAGCCCAGCCATGATCAAGGCTGTCTTGGTCAATACCCCACGCTATTTAGCAGCTCCAGCGGTTGATGCTGGGGGAACTTTACCAACAAATCACCAAGGTTGGGGCGGGCTTAATCTAGGCCAAACGTTTGATCAAACCAGCCGCATTTTGTACGATCAAATCACGCCATTAACTGAATCGGGCACAAGCTATCAATTTACTGCGACAGTGACCGATACCAGCAAGCCTGTGCAAATTTCCTTGGTCTGGACTGATGCACCTGGCAGCACCACGGGCGCGGCCTATATCAACAACCTTGATCTTGAGGTCACCATCAATGGCCAGAGCTATCGTGGCAATGTGTTCGATGGGGCGTTTTCAGTTAGCGGCGGCAGTGCTGATGTTCGCAATAATGTAGAAAACATATTTTTGCCAGCTGGGCTAAGTGGCCAACTTGAGATTCGGGTTTTAGCAACAGCAATTAATGGTGATGGCATACCAAACAATACTGATCCGACTGATCAGGATTTTGCCTTGGTGGTCTATAACGCGAGTGCAACATCAGGTGTATTGCTCAAGCCCGATCTCAGTGTAATCGATGATCAAACGGGCAATGCGAATGGCGTGATTGATCCTGGTGAAACAGTCGAAATTACAATTCCTATTCATAATGCTGGGGCTAGCACGGCTGAGGCTGTGGTTGGCGAATTAAGTGTGCTTAGCGGTAACGTGACGATTAGCAGCGCTAGCGTGAATTATGGCAATATTGCCAGCAACACCACCAGCCAAGGTCAACGCTATGTGATTACTGTGCCGTTGGCTCAAAGCTGTGGTAGCCCAATTGTGTTGCAACAGCGCATTACGGCAGCCAACGCCACGCCGCTCAATTCTGATAGCCGTTATTCTGTTGGGCGTTATTTGAGCAACCCCATTTCAACCACCTTGGCCTATCAAGGGCCAAGTATCAGCGTGCCCGATAATCAGCCAAGCGGCGTGAATTTGCCAATCAGCCTAAACCAAGCGCTGATTATTGCCGATCTTGATGTAGAAATAACCGTTGAACATCCCTTTGTTTCTGATTTGGCGATTCGCTTGTTGGCTCCCAATGGCAAGACCTTGATTTTGGCTGAAGAGGATGGCGGCAGTGGAGTCAATTTTACTCGAACCATCTTTGATAGTAGCGCCGAACAATCAATTACGCTGGTAAATGAAACATCGGCTCCATTTAGCGGACGCTATCGTCCGCAAGAATCGCTCAATTATTTGTATGGTGATCAAGCACAAGGGGTTTGGCAGTTGAATGTTGCTGATCAAACTGGTGGGCAGGATGTCAGTTTGGCCTTAGGCTATCGCTTAGTGTTTAAAACAGATGTTTGGCAATGCCAACCGACCAATCTGGCTGTGGCAGGACCGACCGAATTGCCAGCCCTGAGCACTGGTAGTTTTACCGCAACCCTTGCCAGCGATCCCACTGGAGTGCAATATGCTTGGGATTTTGGCGATGGAACGTTTGCTAGCGGCGCAGCAGTTGAACATCGCTATCAGCAGGCTGGCAATTATCAAATTCGGCTAACCGTCAGCAATGCGGTCGGCTCAATTAGCGCAATCCGGTTGATTAATGTTAGTGGAACCCGTTCGATCTACGTGCCATTGGTTTGGCAGCAGCGCTAAATTGGCAGTGTGGTGCAAAGCTGCTAATTATTGACCAGCGTATGCACCACGCTTTGTAAATCTTTTTCGCTGCCAATTGAGCGTAAATCAAGCCCAATGCTCACCAGCATTTCGGCCACATCAGGCCGCACGCCAATTAATGTAGTTTTGGCTCCCAACAAACGGGCGGCGTTGCTTACCTTGAGCAAACTATGGCCAGCATCACGATCCAAGGTTGGCACACCAGTTACATCGAGAATCAAGTGGCGGGTACGTTGGCTTTTGAGGTTGGTTAAAATTTGCTCAACCAGCGTGCCCAAGCGTTCTGCATCCAAATCGCCAATTAATGGTACAACCAAACTATGCTGGGTAATTGGCAAAATTGGCACACTCAGGCTGCGAATGGTGGTTTGCTGCTCAGCCAGTTGTTGGGCCAACACTGCTTGGCTATCGGCTTGAGCTTGCACCTCTTGCAGGGCTTTTTGCAGGGCAGCGGTGCGCTGCTCAACCTGCTGTTCAAGCGATTGTTGGCTAGTACGTAAAGCTTGGTTCGAGCGTTCGCTGGCTTGCAGGCTATTGGTTAGTTGGCGATGAATTTGCCAAAGCAAACCCATCACGACTAAAATTGAGAGCGAGTTGAGTGAAACTCGCACAGGCATTTCCGACCACGGAAATTGATCGATCCGCAACCGATTGGTGATGCTGATGATGCTAACAACCCATGCTAAGCCACAAATGCCTAGTAGCCGCCGACTATCGACGAACGGCAGTACAAGCACAATCGAAATAATCGTAACCGTGGCAATTGAGAGCAAGGTGAAAAAGCGAAATGAGCCAACAATCACCAAACACAACGCAGCCATGTTCATTAGCACGACCGCTGATTGATTATGCTGGCGAAGGATGAGCCAATAGGCTGCGCCTAACAACCCACTAGTAACCGCAAAGCTGCCGACGGCGATCCAATCGCCTAACACCATGTACAAAAACATCGAGATGAGTGAACCGCCGAGTAGCCAGTAAACCGTGGTTTTCAGGCGTTTGGTGACCAGCGCTTGCTCTGTGGGTTGCGACATTGCGCACCTACCTTTGCCGTTGGAAGGGGAGAATCGGCTTAAGCATACCGAGTTTTGTGCCTGAGTGCAAGCACGATTAACTCGCTGCTCCTGTGATAATCCGTAGCGGAATAGTCGCGGCAACGGCAAGCTCTGCTAAATGACGCGAACCACGGCTTTGGGTAATCTCTGGGTGAAATATGAGCACCAGTGTTGCACCACTGGCAAGCATTCGCTCATTTAATCCCTTCCACGCTTCGCCGGGGTAACGGAGCGTATCTCCACGGGTTTTGGTCATACGAACAACGGTTAGCCCCAACGTTGCAGCAATGTGACCAGCAAGCATATCGCAACCTGGTGAATCACCATGGATGACGATTGTATCGCTCGCTAAACTTTTTAGTTCAGCCTCGATCGCTATGGTATTATTCCATGCGACTGCTCCCGCAACCACCACCCGCATTTTTTCCTCGCTATGTTGCGCCAAATGAGCTTGCTCCTTGTAATTCTAGAACCAAGCCTAAGTTGACTATTCATCATTCAGGCTCAATGGAACTTGGCCATCCCAACGTTCGATTAATTGATATTTAATTAGGGCTTCGGTTAGGCTCGCCGAAAGAATTTGGTTGGCTTTGGCTTGTGATTGTGCTCGAATCATGAGGGAATCGCTATCGCCTTGAGCGGTTGCACGGTTGACGTTGGCTTGGCCTTCAGCTTCGATGCTCTGCTGTTCAGCAATAATTTGTGCTCGTTCGAAGGCGTATTGTTGCTGTTCGACCGCTTGTTGGCGCTCAATTTTGTTATCAAGCGCAGCCTTGAGATGCTCAGGCACATGTACTTCGCGAATCACAAAATCTTCGAGAATTAAATGGCGTTGGGCAAAAACCTTGGTTAGATGGGCTTGAACTTGGTCGGCCACATCGGCACGTTTCTCGCCACTCAATTCTTCCCAGCCATAGGTGCTGGCGATCATGGTCAAGGCTGAACGGCTTTGCTGGCGCACAACTTGTTCTTCGATTGTTCCAATTGGTTGACCGCCCCAATCGGTGTAGAGGTTGTTGATGCCATTGGTATCAACACGATATTGAATTGCTACATCAAGGTTGAGTTGTTGCGACTCGCGCGATTGAACTTTAATTGAATCGTCGCCATACACTGGGCCTTCATCGGCTTTTTGCACCATTACATAGGTTTGAAGCGTAGCGGGGTAATCGTAGACTGTGGTGGTAAATGGGTTAACCAAAACCCAACCAGGCTCACGGTAGGCGGTAATTGTATTATTAGCGCGATTAAAGGCAATGCCAACTGAACCAGGCGCAATCGTGCGCCACGAAGCATTCAGCAGCAGCACGCCCACAAGCGCAATGATCACAGCAATAATTTGCCGTGGGGATATGCGAATTCGGCGTTGGCTGGTCATAAAAGCTCCTTTCTGCAAGACACCAACTATTATAGTATAGCTTTTTGGCTCATTACGTAGGAAGCACTAATTAGTTTCGCCAAGCTTAATTGAAATTTCGGCAAGCTTGTTTTTTATTGCAAGCTTGCCGGATGTTTGTATTTTAGTGATTGCTGAGCACAAATTGGTTTGAACTGGGTTGCTTGATCGTTGGGTTGGCGTTGAATCCTTTGATAATCAACCAGATTGCCAAGCTCATTTCGGTCAAAGCAACTGGAATCGCCAAAATTGCACCCCAGGTCGAAAGTTGCTCGATCACCCCGAATAGCTCCAACAATGATGCAAGAAAAATTGAACTTGATCCAATCAGCCCAATAATTGCGATGGGACGCGGGATCAAGCGAGTGCGATAGAAAATGTAGCTATACATCAGCGTGTTGATGCCAAGCATGAAATTTGGCCCGATCATGAATGTCCAATCGTGGATGGCAATTAATGCAGTGCCGACCACGCGATAGCTTTGCTGATCAGGGGCAGTGGCGCTGCTAAATTCACGGCTGAGGGTCAGCAATGCCAACATACTGGTGATCCCGATCATAATCACAACTGCTTCGAAGAAGCGAAAACACAAATGAGCCAAAGCAATCCGTTCACTATATTGACGTAAGATCGGAAACATGGTTACGGCTGTACCAACCATTGAGACCACTAAGCTTAATTCCATGACCGCAGCAAAAACAATTTGGTTGCCATTGGCTGCACCAGCAACCAAATAATCGCTTTGGTTGAGCAATGGTCCGTACATAATCAAGCCAATAATCGAGGTTACAGCGGCCAAAATAAAGTAAATCCCAATCAGGATGGCGTTACGACGCTGGTTTTGCATAGCATGTGCTCCTTCTGCAGGCTGGATCGATTGGTTGCGTGGCACGACGGCAATCAATGGCAAGCCTAAATCGCGAATTTTGCGCAAGATCCGATATAACGCTGCTTGATCGACGATTACGCCGCTGAGCAGCGTGTCGCCTTGCGCCGTTTGGCTGATGGCTAAGCCCTCGAACCATTCAGCCCAGCGCTGGTCAAGTTGGCCTTTGATCTGAATTTGATAGCTGTTGCTTTGATTTGCCATTTATTCGCTCGCTTGATTGGGTCGTGCTACAACTGCCAGCAGCATACAATTTGGCGAGCAGCCTGTCATACCTCAAACGAGTTATTCAGCGAGGTAGCTCAATTTTCTGAGTAGTTTGAAATTTAGTTATGGGGTAGCAGGCCTAGCGTGCGGGCGCGAGCAACCGCTTGGGTGCGATTGCTGACTTCGAGTTTGGCATAAATGTTGCGGGCATGCACTTTGACGGTATAGATCGAGAGATACAAGCGTTCGCCAATTTCGCGGTCGGTCAATCCTGTTGCAATTTGCTGCAAAACTTCGAGTTCGCGCTCACTCAAACGCTCAAGGGTGTGGGTTTGCATCTGTACTGAGGGCTGGTGCTTGGCAAATTCAATTAATGCTTGCTTGATTAATGGCGAATCGAAACCATGATCAACTGCCAATTGCAACAGTTGCTGGATTGCCGACCCATGATCAAGCAAACTACGGAGTAATTGATGTGGTTCAGCCAGCGCTATAGCCTGTTTGAGTTCTGCCAGAGCAGATTCAGGCTGTTGCTGGGCGGCATAAGCTAAGGCCAACAGTAAAGCGATTTGTAAGAGTTGATCAGGCCAGTTTTGGGCTTGTTGCTGCAATGGCTCTAGCAAAGCAATTGCTGTGGCTGATTTGGCTTGGGCTAAGGCAATTTGGGCTTGGCAGATTAATAGTTGATGCTCGGTGGCCAGTTGGTTGGCGGCAGTGAATTTGGCTTGGCGCAACAGCAGTTGAATTCGCCAATAGCTAATATCGCCAAAACGAGCACTAAAATATTGCTGGCGTGCCAATTGTTCAGTTTGATCGATCAGTCGTTTTGCACCTGCGTAATCGTTGCGAGCTAATTTAAGTTGGGCCAACATCAATTCACCCATAATAAAACGATCGATGCCTTGCTCATATTGCCTGGCTAGTTGCAAGCTTTGCTGGGCATGTTGTTCAGCCGTGGCCAAATCATTCCATTGATAATGAATTCGTGCTAAGCCCAAATGTGCTTCGGAGATGATTTGCTGTGGTTGCTCACCCGCCAATTGTAAAACGTGGCGATAGGTTGCGGCGGCCCGATGCAACTCAAGATTGCTCTCCTGAAGCTGACCCATACCAATCGAAGCCAAAATCAGGGTAAAGGTATCGTTTGATTGTTGGCTAAAGTTGATCGCAGCGGTCAGCGCTGCATTGGTGTTTTGACGCTCGCCGCGCACTTGGTAGGCGTAGGCCAAAGCCCAATTGGCGGTCGCTCGAAACGGCAAATTCTGCGGATGTAGATATTCGAATGCTCGCTGAGCTTGCTGAATAATCGCCTCAATCTGATATTGAGTGAGCGCTAGGGTTGCACGGGCGGCGGCGATTTGGCCCAGTAAATCACGGTTGCGCAGATTTGCTGGTAGGAATTGTAATCCGCGTTCGGCAGCTTGCAATTTTGGCTCAACCCCGCTGGTCTGGCCAAGCACTAATAAAATTGCTGCAAACCGTACCCACAACGATGGTTGTTGATCAAGCACGCTGGTGGGTAATCCAGCTAGCCAATTCAGCATCGCCGAGACATTGCCGTTCGAATGTAGCGGCATTTGCTCCATTAATCGCTCGGCCTGTTGATAATCGTGGGCGACAGTGGCATGCTGAAAAGCTTCAAGCAATAAGCCTTGCTGTTGATACCAAGCACTCGCCCGTTGATGCAAGCCTGCCAGCTCGTGCGGATTGGCTTGTTGGGACAAGCGTTGGCGCAGTAAATCACCAAATAATTGATGATAACGATACCAATAGCGCTGTTGATCGAGCGCCACGATAAATAAATTGGCCTGATCGATCTGTTCGAGCAGGGCTTGGCTGGTGGTTTGGTTTAACACGGCATCGCACAACGGCCCACACATGCGCTCAAGCATTGATGTTTGCACCAAAAATGTTTGAATTTCGGCTGATTGGTGCTGCAAAACCTCTGCGAGCAAATAATCTAAGATAAATTGATGTTGGCCGCTGAAGGTTTCGATGAAGCTGCTGGGATCGTGCTGGCCTTGCAGTGAGAGCGCTGCTAGTTGCAAACCTGCAATCCAGCCTTCGGTGCGGGCTTCGAGGCTGGCAATCGCTTGCTCGGGCAATTGCAAACCCATAACATTGCGCAAAAATTCGCCACTTTCAGCCAAACTAAAGCGCAAATCGGCTACGCGAATTTCATTCAATTGGCCACGAGCACGCAGCCGCGCCAACGGTATTTGCGGATCTTCGCGAGTAGCTAGTACAAGGTGCAGCTTAGTTGGCAGGTGTTCGAGCAAAAAATTGAGCATATCGTCAACCGCCTGTTGCTCGATCACATGGTAATCATCGAATACCAAAATAATTGGTTGGCGAATCTGGTGTAGCTCGTTGATCAGGCTGATTAAGAGATTTTCGCTGGCGACTGGCTGCGTTGCTTGGAGCGCCTGCTGGACACTTTGACCAATTTCTGGCTCGACGGTTTGCAGCGCCGCCACCAGATAACTTAAAAAACGCAATGGATCATTATCTCGTGGATCGAGGGTTAGCCAAGCTTTGGCGTGGGTGGTTTGCTCAAGCCATGTGCTGAGCAAGGTGGTTTTGCCAAAACCAGCAGGTGCAGCTACCAAACTAAGGCGTTGGTTCAAACCACGCTCAAGTTTTACGCTGAGCCGTGAGCGCAGTACACCCTGCATGCGCAGGCTGGGAATCGCTAGTTTGGTTGCTAGAATTGCAATTAGCATAGCTGCATTATAAAAGCCGTGAGTTGCTAGCGTCAACAACAACCTTCGTAGATTGAATTTTTAACGCGGAGGCGCGGAGATGGTATGGCTATTGGCTGTAGGCAATAGTCTATCGGAAGTTAGTTGGGATTCTCATGCTTCTGTAAGCCAATAGCCAAACGTCAATAGCCATATCTTCGCGGTTACACATTAACTGACCCCTAGTCCCTATCTACTGCCCCCTTGACCTCACCATTTGCGCTCAACGCTGAATTTGGTAGCATGCTGCTAGTTCGTTGGTTTTGGATAGATGGAGCACGCATGCCAATTCAGCTTTATACCGATCTTGCGCAAGCCCAACAAGGACCATTAGCGCGAGTGGCCTTTGATACAGTCGAAATTCCTGAGCGTTTGCAACAAAGCCTTGACCACATGTTCGGGGCTGGTACAACGCCTGCCGCAGCGGTTGACCAGATTTTGGCCAGTGTGCGGCGCGATGGCGATGCGGCCTTGGAGCACTGGAGCCGCACAATCGAAGGTGTTGAATTAAGCCAATTTGAAGTTGATCGTTCGGCGATTGAAGCCGCCTATAGCCAACTTGATCCCTTGTTGATTGAGGCTTTGCGGGTTTCCGCCGCCGAGATTGAGCGTTTTCACCGGAAGCAAACCCGCCAAAGCTGGGTTGATTGGTCGGATGAGGGTGCCTTAGGTCAGATCGTTCTGCCACTGGAGCGGATTGGGGCGTATGCGCCAGGCGGCACGGCTCCCTTGCCATCATCGTTGTTGATGGGAGTGATTCCGGCCAAAGTTGCTGGGGTGCGCGAAATTATTGTGTGTTCGCCACCGCAACGCGATACTGGCGAGATCTCGCCGTTGGTTTTGGTGGCGGCTGATATTGCCGGAGTAAACCGGATTTTTCGTTTGGGTGGGGCGCAGGCAATTGCGGCCATGGCCTATGGTACGAAGAGCGTACCGCATGTGGATAAAATCATTGGCCCAGGCAATTTATTTGTGGTGTTGGCCAAAAAAGCGGTGTATGGCACGGTTGATATTGAAGCCTTGCCCGGCCCGACCGAAACTATGGTGATTGCCGATGCTGATGCTAACCCCGAGCTAGTTGCCGCCGACTTACTGGCTCAGGCCGAACATGATCTGCTGGCTTCGGCGATTTTGCTCACGCCCTCGCTGGAATTGGCCGAAAAAGTCCAAGCGGCTGTGGCTCACCAACTCGAAGAACTTGAACGAGCTGAAATTACTGCTCAGGCGCTAACCAACCGCTCAGGGATTGTGCTTGTGCCTTCATTAGAGGTTGCGCTCGATTTGAGTAATGCCTATGGACCTGAGCACCTCTGCTTATTAGTCAATGATCCTTGGCAATATGTGGGCAAGGTTCGCAATGCTGGGGGCATTTTCCTTGGTGAGCGGTCGTTTGAGGTGTTGGGTGATTATGTGGCTGGGCCATCGCACATTATGCCCACTGGCGGTACTGCTCGCTATGCCTCGCCCGTTAATGTTGATCACTTTCGCAAAGTTATTTCGTTGGTTGGCTTGAATGAAAAAGCCTTGCAACGTTTAGGCCCAGTTGCTCAACGTTTGGCTGAGGCCGAAGGCTTGACAGCTCATGCTGCTGCTGTGCGCCGCCGTTTAGAGCAAAAATAATGGCTAAAGGCTTTGGGCTATAGGGGTATATTCGGTGGTTGTATGTTTTTTTGAATTCCAACGATCATAGCCTATAGCCTTCAGCCTTTAGCCATATTTCAAACTCTTTTGTGGTTAAACAATGCTCTAAGGTTTTAATCAACTAACCTTGGATGCCTGAGCCTGGTGCTAGAATCTAGCCATTGAGCCAGTTTCGGCTTTTCAACCACGCAATTGATCACGCAAATTTAATAATTTATTGAGCTTTGGTCATGGTTAAGATTAGGCATAGGCAAGCGAGGGGAGATCTACTATAATCAATCGTATTATACTAATGCTCTGATGGAATTTTCAATGGATAATCAACATCTCTCCCTACCTGATCTTCAGGTCGTCCAACCAATTCAGATTAATCCCTTCCAAGCTCAATCCATGGAGTGTACAGCAGCGATTTGCGCAGTCTATGCTGTTGATCTGCCAGGCATGGATCAATATACCTCAATGTCGTCGTATCTTTTTCCCACGACAAGCTTTGCGCGGTTGCTGGCGATTGATTTGCTGAATGCCACGCTGTTTTATATTGATGATATGTATGATCGGAATCAGCGCCAAGTGCCGTTGTATGGCGATCATCCCACTCCAGCAGTGTATGCTGCTTGTGCCAAGATTTTTATTGATGGCCAAATGCCTGATCCAATTCATCGACTTTACCCGATTTGGCAAGAATTGCATCGCCATTTTCACGATTTAAGTAGTCGTGAGTATCGCCAGCGGCTGGTTGAGTCGTTGATGCAGCATTTTCAAGCGATTCGTGTGCCGAATATGGCCTTTAAGCAGCCCAAACCCACCGCGCTTGAAAGCTATCTCAGCACCCGTCTACACGATTCGGGCATGTATCCAACGATGTTGCTGATTGAATTTGCCCTTGATATTGCGATCAGCCCAGTAGTGTATGCCCATCCGCAAATCAAACGAGCAACCGATTTGGCGGGTTTGGCTGCGGCGATTATGAATGATCTATTTTCTTATGAGAAAGAAGTTGTGCTGCTTGACTCGCGCTTTAATCTCATCCGAATTCTGATCGATACCCAACAGTTGAGTTTTGAGCAAGCCGTCGATCAAACAATTCGCTTGATTAATCAGTGGATTAGCGAATTTCAGGCGATTGTGGATCAGGCGCAATGGTTTGCTGATGCTCAACATAATCACCAAGCGCGGGCATATCTGGCTGGATTACAACAGCAAATTGCCGCCGCTTGGCATTGGCAACTCTCGACTAATCGTTATCGTTCGCCGAATTCACCATTTGCCATGCTGCGCAAGATGTTGCCGACGAACCATAATCAGCGCATAGAACAGCACTAAAATCAAAAGGCAGAAGCCAAAAATAAAAAGAACTAATGTTTATGTTAGGGCTTGTTTATTTACAGAGGCCCATGATGGATTGTGTGACGTTTCGGCATTATTGGCTGACTCCTGAGCATAACCAAATTACTGGCGATCTGCGCACGCAGTTGATCAATCATTTTATTGAGTGCTCAGTTTGTAGCGATGCCGAATTAAGCTATCGTTTGCAACAACGTGATGTCGATCTGACCAAATATCCCTGTATTCATTTGGCTGAATATGCTGAATTTTATTGTGAGCAACATCGCAATCCTTTCGATTGCCCCGATGCAATTATTGCTTACGATTCAAAACAAAATGAATACGGCATTATTCATGGCGATCGATCAAGCACTATTAAGATCAATTGTTGCCCTTGGTGCGGAGTCAAATGCTAATTCAGAGCATAAAATCAAAAGGCAGAAGCCAAAAATCAAAAGAACCAATGTTTAAGAGGTGGAGATGGTCTAGGGTTCAGAAGCTAGGGGTCAGGACTTAGGTTAAATCCCTGAATCCTGACTCCTTGCTTTTATTTTCGTGCTCTTCGTAGATCAATCAAGCTTGATTGATCGCCTCTTCGACGAAGCTGATAATTTGCTCAATGGGAATATTAAAAACCCCGGCTTTGCCTTGGACGAAAGCCTCGCGCCACGATTCATAACCCTCAAGGTAGCTTGGGTTATCCACATTGGTATCGACCAGCTCGGTTAAACTTTGCTCAAGGCTAGCTGCGACCACTGGAAAGTGGCCAAGCTGGGTGAGTGGCTCCTCGCCATGCGGATTTTTGACCTGCACCCCAGCGATGCTAATGTGAAAAATTGCCCCCAAACCCGAGTGATACTCGATTTTGTTGATTAAAATCGCCGATTCTGGCTCGTTGGGGCGAGTATGGTAGCGCCAAACTTGGCCTTCACTGAAATAATATGCGTTTGCAGCTTCGCTCATGATTAAGTTCCTCTCAAAAAATAATTTCAGCTACTATACCAAATAATCTACTCGTTGACGATAGGCTTACTTCACCCCAACCCTCAACAGCAGCAGGATTTAGTCAATCCATTGTTGGCTATTTACAGTTTGGTCAATCAAGTTTTCAAGCGCGATTAACTCAGTTTCGCCAACAAAATCTCGACATCCATAATAATGTGAAACCGATTTGGTTTTGCCGTTCATCGTAATTGATGTAGCAGCTGATGGGTTATCGGTGGCACTATCCTCGCATTGAGGACCATCAGGATTATAGCTATCTTGATAATCCCAATACTTGCTATTCACGAAGGCGTTGATCAGGGAAAGCAATTGCTCGTTGCTGATGCTCGATTCGGCAAGGCCAACGGTTTTTACAAAATCTTTACCCTCATAGCGAACCTTGCCTGTATGATCAATTGCTACGGTATAGACTGGACATGTGCCAAAACACATTGTTCGCTCGATTGTTATTTCAAGATCGCTAGGCACTTGCTGAATCTGGGTTGGGGCAGCCGTTGGTTGAGGCAGTTCTGTGGCAATTTGCTGAGTTTGAGTCGGGGCAACGGTTGGTTGGGGTAAAACCGTGCTAACTGCTTGGCTGCCGCAGCCGATTAATCCCAACAATAGCGAACCTAATAAGAAACTTCGTCGCATGTTCATCAAACCAACCCCTTTACTCATTTAAGCTAAAATTGATCGTTGCTTGATCAGTGCCTCAAGCTGATTACACCAAACTTGATTGGTACCTAAGGCATTGTCTTTACCAATGGGTCATCAACACTTAAGTCAATTGATCCAGTTATGTTTGGGATAATCCTTGGCCTAGCAACTCTCTGGCTACAACCACGATCACACTAAAGTATAGCATAGAGTCGCTAAACGAGGCAATTTTAATGAGGAACACATAATGAAAAGCTATCCTTTACCCGTTGCGCTTAGTATTCCAACAGGCTGGATTGTGCATTGGAATACGCTGTTTGAGGTTGAGCCTTTGTTGCCCGATGGCTCGATCAATCGCGAGTTTAATACTTCTGAGGATCTGATTTGGATTGAGCAGTTGGATCTTGGGCGGTTTATCGATTACATAACTCGTTTGGCTATCACCAATCGTCCAACACAGGCAGCTGAATTAACTAAATTTGCCGAGGATTGGGCCAAGCATCAAACGATTGATGAAAGCCTGAGCATTGACGTTGGCTGGCATCGCAACGGTAGCGCCGAAAAAGATGCTCGTAGTGGTTATTATCGCTTGGTGATGTTACGCGGTGGCTGGGATAAGATTATCTATCGCTATGAAACAACTTCTACCAGCGATTTAGTCGAAAAAATCAATCATTGCCTGAATTATCCTGAGCACTACCTCAGTCGTGAGGATTAAAAAAATCCACCAGATCGATAGTGCTCGATCTGGTGGATTGGCATGAACTTAATCTAGCAGTAAAGGTTGTTGCCTGGGCTTACACCAAGAATATTGGTAATTGTTTGATACGAACTGACGCGGCTTTGAACTTGGCCAGGATTACCACCGTTGCACTCCAATGAGCCGTTGATGCTGCGGATGGTTTCGCCGAAGCCATTGCCATTGACCATGGCATCGTGCGGGGTCATCGAGCCTGGGCCGCGTTGGGTCATCCAATACCACAAGGCGGTTTTCCAAGCCACAGCGGGGTCACGCGAAACCATATCAGGATCATTCAGCAAATTCAGACCCAATGCTTGGCCGGCCAACCCATAATTGTAGTTCCAACTCAACTGAATTGGGCCACGGCCAAAGTAGCGTTTGCCAGGGGCACAAGGCCATTGAGCACTATTTTGGCAATATTCGCCTTGGGCAATTTCAGTCACATGGACAAAGTTGCCAGTTTCGTGGGCAAAGTTGGCCAGAGCAGCGGCGGCTTCGCGCTTGCGAGTTTCGGTCGAGCCAGTGCCCGCAAAAGCTGGGTAGAAAGCTGCGGCCTGTACTAGACCTTCATAGGTGTAGAAGGGATTGCGATTGGGGAACATTTGATCAAATTGGGCTTTGCTAACGATTGAACTAAAGCCCGTTGGTGGTGGTGGGTTGGTTCCGCCACAGGTGGTTGGCTCCCAAAACCAGGTGCTGATGGTTGGGTCATAGCCTGGATTATCGTGCTCGGCCACATAGAAACTGCCGTTGTAGCGCACAATATTGCCCGTGTAATATTGACGACCTGCCACCCAATCCGTGTAGTTACAGGTGCTTGGTGGTGGAGTTGGGGTTGGTGGTGGTGGGTTGGTTCCGCCACAGGTGGTTGGCTCCCAAAACCAGGTGCTGATGGTTGGGTCGTAGCCTGGGTTATCGTGCTCGGCCACATAGAAACTGCCGTTGTAGCGTACAATGTTGCCCGTGTAATATTGACGGCCAGCCACCCAATCGGTATAGCTACAACTGCCGCCGCCACCCCCGCCACCCCCGCAACTCGTCGGCTCCCAATACCATGTACTAACAGTTGGGTCATAGCCTGGATTATCGTGCTCAGCCACATAATAATTGCCGTTGTAGCGCACAATATTGCCCGTATAATACTGCTTACCTGCAACCCAATCGGTAAAATTGCAACTCTGAGCAAGGCTCGCCTGTGAATTAGCAAATGATTGACGCGCCATCCCAGCCTGTGGATTGACCATGCTGCCCCAAAATGCACTAATCAAGAGTGGTGCTAACAACAACTTGCTTAGCCTTGATGGGTTCAGTTGTGGAAATTTCATGAGGTCTCCTTAATCTACGCTTCAATTGCCTAGCAACGTTGCTAGAATTGAATTGATTCGTACACTCCACCTTTATTATTCCAGTGGAATTATGAAGAACGTAGCATGGCAACAGCTGCTTGTCAAGGGTTTTTATTAAGAAAAAGTTTAAATTAGTATAAATATGATTAAAAATAGCTAACTTGAAATGGAAGTTGAGAATTAAGCTGGTCGGCTTAATGGTGGACTATATTGATAGATTGGGCTTCGACTGAATCGTAATGCTGGCCGAGCGCAGCGTTGTTATCAATCGCCCGTTATTGAGCTTCAGCTACAAGCTTTGATGTTTAAATTGAGCAAGCTTATATGGATGTGCAGTTACCAAAATGGGCCAAATAATTATCTGGGATCGCGTGCATTACATAAATCGTGCTACGTAAGCCAGAACGAGCGAATTTGACAAACAAGCGCTTCGCTGCTATACTTACGCCTCGTAACAACTGAATGAGATTTCGTCCGGAGCAGTGGCCGAGCGGTTGAAGGCGACTGTCTTGAAAATAGTTAGGGTGTCAAAGCCCTCGTGGGTTCGAATCCCACCTGCTCCTCCACCATAGATACGGGAAGGTGGCTGAGTGGACGAAAGCAACGGTTTGCTAAACCGTCGAGGGGTCACACCCTCCGAGGGTTCGAATCCCTCCCTTCCCGCCAAACAACAACGTGAGCGATACTCACGTTGTTTTGTTTTAACTTCAACTTTTACATGCTATAATCCTGCCCTCATTGCCTAACCATTATTAATTTTTAAGGAGGCAGGCTTGAAAGCAATTGTTATAGCTCTTTTTCTCGGTTTGTTAGTAATGCACGTTGGGGTGGCCGCACCGCAAAGCGCGGTCGTGGCAGGCGAGTTACGTGCCGACGCAACCTTTGCCCACATTGGAGTTTCGTGGGCGATTAGTGGCGATACCAATCGCAATAGCACACTAACCTTGGAATATCGTTTGGTTGGTAGCTCAACTTGGCGCAATGCAGCTCCGGCCATGCGAGCCAATCCTAGCACGATTGTTGAAGGCGATGCGCTTAATCGTAATTATCATGCAGCCAGTGCCATGTGGCTTACTGCTGGTGAGGAGTATGAATTACGAGTTACCCTAACCGATCCCGATGGTGGAGGCACGAGCCGCACAATTACCAAGCGTACCCGTAGCCTGACAGATTTTGGGCCAACTGTGCGCACGCGTTTTGTAGTTCCAGGCAATGGTGGCGGCGATGGCTCGTTCGCCAATCCATATCAAGGTATTCAAACCGCAGTTAATAATGCTCAGCCAGGCGATACCTTCACCTTGGCAGCAGGCACTTATCAACCCTTCCAAATTTTGATTAACGGAACTCAAGCCCAACCGATTCGGATCAACGGGCCGCTCAATCGCAAGGCGATTATTGATGGAGCCAATACCACGCGTGGCGTTGTAACCCTTGGCGAAAGCAACCAGACCCTTGGTTTTGTAATTTTAGAGAACTTGACGATTCAAAATGGCGCTTGGGGCATCGATGCCCAACATACTCACGACATTCTGATTAGCCGTAACCTGATTCGTGATGTTGGCTTTGGCATCTACAATCGTCGCCAAACCCATCAAGAATACAACCAAACCGTGATTGATAATGTGATTACTGGCCGCACGACGTGGCCAGGCACGGGCATTCCCAGCGAGCGCGGCCTCGATTTGCGCGGCACTGGTAATGTTGTGGCCTATAACAGTGTGATGAATTTTGGTGATTGTATCTCGGTGCAGCCGTGGAATGCCCAAAGCAGCTATGGCCAAGATATTTATCATAATGAAGCAGCATTTTGCGTTGATGATGGCATTGAGATCGATTACAACCAAGCCAATACGCGGGTATGGAATAATCGCGTGATCAACGCTCGCACTGGAGTCAGTATTCAGCCAATTTATGGTGGGCCAGCCTATCTATTTCGCAATAACTTTTTTAACATTGCTGGCGCACCCTTCAAATTGCACAATCAACCAACTGGCTTGTTTATTGCCCACAATAGCTCAGCACGGATCGGCAACGCGCTGAGTGATGATGGTCAGCAGTGGCGCAATACAATTATTCGCAATAATCTTATGTTGGGTACACGCTATGCCTTTGAATTTATGACAGTTGCCGATGAAGGCTTTCGCGATGTCGATTACAACGGCTGGGGAACCAATCACGCCAGCGATTCGCCCTCGGCTCCCGATTTTAAGTGGAATAATGTGCGCTATTTGCGGCTGAGCAATTTACAGGCAATCGGCGTTGAAACCCATGGTGTAACCGTGAGTTTCGATGATGTCTATAATGCCAGCCTGCCAGCCTCGGTTGATGTGGCCTCGCCGATTGGCGAATCCGATTTACGTTTGCAAAGCAGCTCAGTGGCGATTAACAAAGGCGCAGTGATTGCCAACCTCAATGATCCATTTGTGACCGATGGTCAGCCCGATTTAGGGGCGTTTGAATTGGGTCAGGCGCTGCCGCACTATGGCCCACGCATCGATTATCAAATTCCGAGCAATATTCGGGTTTATGTACCATTAGCTCGACGTTAATATGACATAATGTGAAAATGCCCTGATTTACTGCGAATTAGGGCATTTTCATCCCTATAAATCGGCGCGAATCGCCCACAAATCGGGAAAGAATGGCTTGATTGTGCTGGCAAGATAGGCCGCGCCGCTTGAACCACCAGTGCCTTGCTTCATGCCAATTGTGCGTTCAACCATTTTAACATGACGATAACGCCACTCTTGAAAACCCTCGTCGAGATCGATCAGGCGCTCGCAGAGGTTGCTAACCAAGGGATTTTGGCGATACACCGTGATCAAAATTGCCTGAATTGCTGGTGATGCTACGAGCGGCTGGGTTACATCACGCTCAATTTGCTCGCTGGGAATCGCATAGCCATTCAGCTGTAGATAGTGTAAAAAGCTATCCCACAGACTTGGTTCTTGGTAGCGTTGTTCGAGTCGTTCATGGCTTGGCAATGCGGCGAAGTGTTGCAAAATTGCTGGGCGTTTGTAGCCGAGTACAAATTCAATTTCGCGAAATTGCAGCGATTGAAAGCCACTGGCCGATTCGAGCGAGCCGCGAAAGGCATTGAATTGCAGGGGAGTCATGGTTTCCATCACATCGACTTGGGCCACGATGGTTTTCAGAATCGTTAAAATGCGGCGGATGCTTTGGTTGGCGCGGCCTGTATCGTTGGCGCGTAAGAGATCGCCTAAATAATCGAGTTCGTGCAAAATTTGCTTAAACCACAACTCATACACTTGATGAATCACGATGAACAATAATTCGTCGTGTTCGGGGCCATGGCTGCGTGGCGTTTGCAAGGCTAAAAGTTCATCAATATTTAAATAACTAGCATAGGTTAAGGCCTGAGACATGGCACACTCCTTCGGATGCGGCGTTTCAATAGGGCTTGCGGCGCAAGTCTACCATAGCCAATCAGTAGCGTCTACCAATTAGCCTAATACTCCTAGTTGGCCAATAGCCAAACTGGTTTGTAAAAGACTTAAAATTCACGCCAAAACTCAACCGCCTATTTGGCATGTTCTGTGTTACACTGGCCATGCAGCAGGGTGAGTAAATTAACATTGTTCTTGGGTAGTGGCCTACTAAGCCATGTGGTAGCACATGGAGGAGTCTTGAACATGCTAAGACGAGCCGCATTGGGGATGTTTGTAGTCATCGGTTTGGCCTTGGTTAGTGCTTGTGGGGGTGCTTCTCAACCGCAAGTCGAGACGATCAAAATCGGCTTTTTTGGCCCAATGAGCGGCAACAGTGCCAGCGATGGCACGCACTCGATGTATGCTGCGAAATTGGCAATTGATCAAGCAAACGCCAACCAAACTGTGCCCGGCAAAACCTTCGAGTTGGTGACCTATGATGATCAACTTGATCCCAATCAAGCAATTACGGTTGCCCAAAAACTCGTCACTGAAGATAAAGTTCGGGCCGTGATTGGCGGCTCCTACAGCAGCACCACCCGCGCAGCCGCCCCAGTCTTCCAACAGGCTGGCATCCCCATGTTAGCGGCTTATGCCACTCACCCCGAAGTTACCAAAACTGGCTCGATGATCTTTCGGGTGATCTATGTTTCGACCGTGCAGGGCCAAGCTTTAGCGATTTATGCCACGACCAAACTCAATTATCGTAATTTCCATGTGCTGAATATCAATAATGATTATGGGCGAAGCATCACCGAAGCCTTTACCAAAACCGCCCAAGCCAATCAATCGACGATCGTCAGCACCAGCGAATACGCCAGCGATGTTACTGATTTTAGCAGCCAGATTGCCACTATTAAGGCTAAACCAGCCGATGCCTTGATTTTGATTGGGTATTATGCCCAAAGTGCTGATATCATTAAACAAGTTCGTCAGGCAGGCATTACCTTGCCAATCATTGGCTCCGATGGCTTAGATTCGCCGTCATTGGTCGAGCTTGGTGGCAGCGATGTTGAAGGCGTGATTTTGGCAACCGATTTTTCGCGCAATGACCCACGATCAATTGTGCAGAATTTTATTCGCGAATATCGTAATGCCCACGGGATTGATCCCGACGTGGTAGCTTCATCAACCTATGATGCCACCAATTTGTTGATCGATGCCTTCAAACGTAGCCCAGACACCAGCTCAAGTGCGATTCGCGATACCTTGGCTGCGACCCAAACCTATGAAGGAGTAACAGGCGCAATTGTCTTTACGCCTGAACGTGAAGTCAATAAAACCGTGCTGTTCGTCAAAATTGAACGAGGAACCTTTACCTTTTTGGATAAACTTGATCCCAGTCAATTGCCCTAAATTGATCTGAGCACGTCGTTCGATCCAACGTCGCAAAGCACCATTTCAGCAGAGGTAGGAATACATATGCGGGCACGGGTTCGCCAACGAGTTACCTGGATTATCTTGCTTGCGGCGTTGTTGCCGTTATTAGCGGTGTGGGCAATTGCCTTGACGATTAGTTATCGAGCGCAGCAGCGTTCGGCGCAAAATCAACAGGTGGCGCTCACTAACCTCGCAGCTGAAGATTATCGACGCTTTGTGCTCAATAGTATGGACGAGTTGCGCGGCGCTGCTGAAACAATTGGGAATAATGGTAATCCCAGTCAGTTGAGCGATTTGCAGTTGGGTTCGCAAGTGCTATTTGGCTCAAGTTTTTCTGAAGTTGGGGTGTATAGCCTGAATGGCGAACGAATCGCCGTGGCGGCACGCTTGCGCGGCGTGCGCATGCCCGAGTCGTTGGCAGGTTCACCATTATTGCAAATGGTGCAAAATCGCCAAGTTGCAATTGAAAACCCTGCGCCCTTGCAAGCCATCTCTTTGCCACTTGCCCCTAGCGAGGTGCCACGCTTTCGTATGGCATTGCCAATTTTAGGCAATGCCAACGCCCAATTAATTCTGGTCGCCGATATCAGCATGGATCGGATTTGGGAAACGACCTCGCGGATCGAATCAGCCGCCCAAATGCGGGTGTTGGTGGTTAATCAACAAGGCCAATTAATTAGCGCCGCCAATACCCAAGCGCTCATCGAGAATCAAGATTTATCCAGCTTACCCTTGCTGCAAACTGGCAATGCGATTGAAACCTATCGTAGCCCATTTGGCGAAGAAGTTTTGGGTGTGCGTACCTCACTTGATCCTACCGATTGGATTTTGATCGTCGAACGACCACTTGAGGTTATTTATAGTAATGTTCAAACCTTGGCAATTAGTTTGTTGATTGTGATTGGGATTGCCTTGCCGATTGTGGCGGCGATTGGTTGGTATGTTGGGCGACGATTGGCCTTGCCCGTACAAAAATTATATGCAAGCGTCACCCGTTTTACCGATGATCCCAATGCCTATACTCCGGTGCACCTCAACACCCGCGACGAATTGGCTAGCCTTGGCGAGGCCTTCAATACGATGGTAGTTGGCCTCAATGCCTCGCAAACACGGCTTTCTAAAATGAATGAAGAGCTTGAAACGCTGGTTGTGACCAGAACTGGCGAATTGAATCAGGCGTTGGCTGAGGTGCAAGCCCAAAATGTTGAGCAAGAACGTTTGCTCGAAACTGTGCGCCGCCTGAGCATGCCGACCATCCCAATTACTAAACATATCCTAGTGATGCCGTTGGTTGGTGAATTTAGCGCTAATCGGGCTGGCGATATTAATGCAACGCTGCTCAAATCGATCGAACAACAACAAGCTAAAGTTGTAATTATGGATATTACCGGCGTCCCGGTTGTCGATCAATCGGTGGCGCGAGCCTTGATCAGTGCTTCGCATGCGGCGCAATTGCTAGGAGCGCGGGTGATTTTGGCAGGGATTCGCCCCGATATGGCTGAAACTTTGGTTAATTTGCATTTGGATCTGTCGGTGATTGATACGGCGGCAACCTTGGCCCAAGCCTTTAACCGTGGTACTGAGTATTTGCAAAAGCGTCGGCGCTAAATTGAAAATCAATGATGCTCAGGCTCGTTGCGAATGTAAAGTTGCTTGAGTAGCGGCGTAAACACACGGTAAAAACGTTCAAGGGTGTCGATCATCCAAACGTGATGGTCGGCCCAGTGCTGATGATCGTGCAAATTGGCGTTGCGCCGAATCAGCCAAATTTGATATTCTTTGGTCAAAGGATTTTCGCGCCATTCAAGCCCAACCCCTAATTGTTGCTCAATTGCTACCCGTTGTTGACGTAACCAACGAAAACGTAATTTGGCTGAAATACCACTGAGCATTACCGCCACGCCAATCCAATTATCACGTTGATTCAAGACTGCTTGTAAGATGCAATCGGCGCGGCCAAGCGCAAAGCTGGTGCTTGGCTCGGAATGCGGTTTTTTGGCCCCAAGATGGCTATTACGCTCACGTAACATGGCATTAAAGCGCATCCAATAGCCTAAATAGATATTTTTGCTGGGGCTGGCTGGAGCAGACGGTGCTGCTGGAACTGGCTCATTGGTGATTGCCAGTTCCCAATCGGCTGGCTTGCAAATCAGCTTGAAGTGCGGGGCAAATGGCGAATCATCAATTTGCCATAATTCCAATTCGATTGCAAAAAACAATAAATGGGGCAGCGTTTGTTGGTTGAGCCATTCGATCGTAGCGCGATGCTCAGGCGTAAAATGCTCAGCAATCCAAATTAAAATCGTCGCCTTGACCGTGCTAGCGGTGGTGAGCAATTGCCCAAGATGGGCATGATCGCTGCCAGCTAGTTGATTTTCGATCAAGACTTTAGTTTCGGTGCGTTGATCGTAGCACACCAGGCTTTGGCGTAAATTGCCAGTGCCTTTGTTGAGTGCTTCGAAGCGTAATTCGAGGTTGGTGGCAGTGTTGAGCTGAGCGATATTTTCGGCTTGGGTGAGCCAGTGGGTAAAATGGCTGGCTGCCTGCCGCCAAGCATCATGAATGGGAACCCGTTTAAGCCGACCAAGCTGATTCATCGCCGTAATTCCTCACTACACCGTTGGGCTGCAAGCTGCTACAGATTATAGCATGAAGGGCGGGTTGCCCGGTTAAAGCTCCATCAAGCGATTGATTTGCCGCAGCACCGAGCCTGTTAGCATTCAGTTGATTCGTTAAAGGAGTTGCAACAATGGCCGATGACCTGCTGATTCTGGAAACTGAGCGCTTGATATTGCGCAAATTAACCCCTGATGATCTTGAGGCCTTATTCCGACTGTATCGTGATTCGATCATTCGTGAGCACTTCCCTGAGGGTGTGTTAAGCCGTGAAGAAACTCAAGCCGAGCTTGATTGGATTATCAAGGTTTATTACGCTAAATATGGCTATGGCTTGTGGGCAACGATTTATAAACCAACTGGGGCATTCATTGGGCGCTGTGGTTTACTTCCATGGGTGATCGACGAGCGCCAAGAAGTTGAAGTAGCCTATTTGCTCGATCAAGCCTATTGGGGTCAGGGTTTGGCAACCGAGGCGGCCCAAGCAATTGTTGGCTATGGGTTTGATCAGCTTCAATTTGAGCGTTTGATTTGCCTACCAATTCCCGAAAATGCTGCTTCGATTCGGGTAGCTGAAAAAATGGGCATGCACTTGGAGCGCGAGTTGGTGCTCGATGGCTCACCCGCGCTGTTATATTCAATTGCCAAACGCTAGCTTATGGTTGTGCTGGAAATGGCTCGACTGCATAGGCTCCGTTGCGGCCAACATAGATCGCCAAACGCCCACTAAGAAAGACGATATAGCTGCTGACTCCTGCGGCCATGCTTTGCTGCAAAAATGTGGGATAGCTGATTTCACCGCGTTGCGAGGCCTTGAGGGCTGTTTGAAAGGAGACTAAATCCAGTTGACTCGCAATTGCTGGCAGCTTGTTTAGGTTTAATCGGTAGACGAAGCTTTGGCCTTGATGACCATAGTAGGTCATTTCAAGCCGAATCAGATCAACATGATATTGCTCGACAGTTGGGCTTAGCCGCTGAATCACCTCGGGAAAGGGTAAGGTTCCGTTGAGGGTGCTCTCGGCACAAGCTTGCAGCAGTGTTTGATCGAACGTTGACATGGTGTTGCTCCATAACAGAATGCTATGGAGCAAGTTTAGTTCTCGGCCAGCAGCAATGATTGAAGAAATGCGACATCCTTAATCGTGGCCGCATAGGCTGTTGGCGATTGGCCGACGCGTGCAGAAAATTGGCGAATAAAATGGGCCTGATCTGCATAGCCCGAATCAAGGGCAAGGCTAGCCCAAGAATCACGTTGGGCCAATGATCGCAGCGCCTGATCAAATTGCACTAAGCTGGCATAGGCCTTCGGTTGCAAGCCAATTTGCTGATTGAATAGCCGTTCTAGTTGTCGCCGACTGAGGTTGACCTCACGCGCAAGTTGGCTAATCGGATATGTGCCCTTGGATGCAAGCAGAATATTTACTGCATTGATTAGGCTCGCGTGGGGCGAGCAGGCTTGTGGCAACAGTTGATCATGCACAAATTGACTGATTAGTTCGGCAACGCTGGTTAAATCAGCCGCTTGTAAGGCTAGCGTGTCGATTTGTTCAATCAGATATTCGAGCTGGCTCGCTGCTATAAATTCGTGCAATGGCACATGCTGATCGTGCAAATCAGCCATTGGATGCTTGAAACTGGCAAATACGCCATACGGTTGAAAAACCAGCAAGATTGTTTGGGTTAGTTGGTCGGGCTGAAATTGACGAATCGTCGATTGTAATCCCGTCAAGCCTAGGCGATTTAAATGTTTAAAGGTATTTGTTAGCTGCTGATGTACGCCCAAACGCCCTTGATACTGGATTCCTGCCACCGGAAATGGCGTTGGCAAGACTGGATAGGCTGGGGCTTCGGCTCCATGCGCTTGGTGCAATACGATCGAACGAATCAATGAGCGTAACGCACGATTGACTGGCAGGCTAACCAAACTCATGCAGGCTCCTCGAATGGAGTGATGATCTATTCAGGCTTTTATTTTAGCTGCTATGCATTGATTGTTCAATCATCCACAAATTCCTGATATTTATCCCCTTCGTGGCCTTCGTGCCCTTCGTGGATCGAATACTTTGCGACTCTGCTTTTGCCTTCTGACTTTTGCCTTTTGATTTGTTCTATGTTCTCTTTGCTATGGCCTAACTTTTTAGCCTGTGCTTGGATATATCTAGTGAGGGCGCACTCAACAATTGGCTGAAAGGAAGGATATGCAGGATCACGAAGCTATAGCTCGACTCAAACAAGGTGATATCGCTGGGCTAGCCCCCCTTGTTCACCACTATCAATATCAGGCTGTCCGCGCAGCAATCTTGGTTGTCCGCGATCGGGCTGCTGCCGAAGATATTGTTCAATCGGCTTTTCTGCGGGTGGTGCAGCGCATCCAACAATTTGATAGCCAACGCGCCTTCGGCCCGTGGTTTATGAAAATTGTGTTGAACGATGCACTCAAAGATGCCCAACGCCGTGAACGCCAACGCTCACTTGATCAATCAAACGCTGCTGGCTTGGCGTTGTTCGAAGAATTAATGAGCAACGAACCCCAACCAGAGGCCTTGCTGGAGCAAGATGCACTGCGTGAAAGCGTCATGCAAGCCTTGAACCAACTAACACCGTTGCAACGGGCAGCGATTGTGCAACGCTATTACCTTGGAATGAGCGAGGCCGAGATGGCCGATGATGCCGCCACCAGCGCAGGCGCAATCAAACAACGCTTGTTCGGCGCTCGCGAACGTTTACGTCGGCTCTTAGCCCCAATTATTAATGAATCTGTGTAGTCGAGGAGTCTGCAATGCATAACGATAAACATATTTCACAAGTACTCGCCAGCATCGCTGAGCATGAAGTGCCTGAAGGTTCGCTCAATTTGCTCAAGCCAATTCAAGCCCAGGTTGTGCTCAAGCCCCAAGCAACGCGGCGGGTTGGTTGGTTGCGCCCAGCCATGATCGCTGCGTGTGGGGTAGCCTTGGCAGCGGTTGGTTTTGGTTTACTGCCCAGCCAAGTCAACCAAGTCAGTGCCCAAGAGGCCTTGCGCCGTGCCGAACAGGTAACCGCTTTTGGTTTGACGGGGATTGATTCGCTGCATGGCGTGCTCGAAACCCATGTGCCCGAAACTGGTAGCGTAGTCAGCGAAAAAATTTGGGTACAACAGCCAAACAAATTGCGCAAAGAAATTATTTGGCCAAGCGGCAACACGATGCCTGAGCAATACGAAACCCAAATTATGAATGGCGACGATGCTTGGGCCTGGATCTCGCCAGCTGGCCAGCCCAACGTGGTTGATGGTACAGTCTCGCAATTTGCTGCCAGCGAGTTGGATGGAGCGCTGTATGTGATTCCCAACCCAACTGCTTCAGTCGATTCATATGGCCAAAACGAAGGTTTATGCGCCCAACCAGGCGATCAACTTTCAACGGTTGGTCAAGAAAGCTTGCTGGGCCGCGATGCTTTAGTGATCGAATGTGTGATTGGTGGCGATAGCGACCAAGCCAATACTCGGCTCAAATTCTGGATCGACGATGAGTTGTTTGTGGTGTTGAAATCGGAATACTTCATGCCCAACGGCGACTTGTTCGTTGAATCGGAATACAGCGTGTTCGAAGTCAATGGTTCGTATCCTGCCGACTTCTTCGCCCCACCAGCAGGCGCTCCAATCGACGTTACCGAATAAGTATTCAGCCTTAAGCCAGCGATCAATTGTTGATCGCTGGCTTTTGCTTTAAATGCAATCATGCCAACGACCGATTGACATGCACTTGGTTGGGCTACTACACTAACAACGCTTCATGGGTGAAGCATTAGTGTTTCTGAACAAGCGGAGTATGGAATGCACCACAGCTCAACCAATGACGATATCGCAGCGATTCAGCAAGCAGCCTTAGATTATCTGGAATCTCAGCACAACCTCGATCCTGCGCAAATGCAGCGCAGCATTCATCCACGCATGGTCAAACGCACATTCTGGACGCATCGGGGCACTGGCAAACAATATTTGCGTGAAGCGAGCGCCGAGGAAATGATTTTGCTGGCTGAAAGTTATAATCGAGACGGCGATAAATTTCCCGCAACGCCGCGCAAAACGGTTGAAATTTTAGATGTTCAATCGAGCGTTGCCAGCGTGAAACTTACCGCTGACGATTGGATCGATTATATGCATCTGGTTAAAATCAACGATCAATGGACAGTGGTTAATGTGCTGTGGGCCTATCATGATCAGGAACTGCATCGCTAAGTTGTTATAATCAAGTGCTTGCGTGGTAGTGCTTGGCTGCTACCACGCAATGGTTTATATTTGAGTGGGAGCTAGAGGAATGTCCCCAACCACCGTGCTCGCAACGTTACCTACCATGCCCCATCATCCAGTCTTTGGAAATGTAGGTGCGTTACGTCGTGATCGTCTAGCCTTCTTTCAAGCAGTTTTTGAAACATGCGGCGAAGTTGGGTTATTTTATTTTGGTTCCAAACCAGTGCTGATGGTCGCAGATCCGGAATTAATCCATGCGCTATTGGTCGATCATGGCGCAGCTTTACAAAAAACCAATCGCCTGCGTAAGCTCTTTCAAACGGTGGTTGGTAATAGTCTGCTAACGCTTGAGGGTGACGACCATCGTGCTCAAAGGCGCTTATTGGCTCCTGTGTTTCAGCCGCGCACAGTTGCCGCTCACACGGCTATGATTTATGCTGAAACGCAACAATGGCTTGAGCAATTGGCATCGCGCCCCCATGATCTCTATTCGCAGATGCAGGGCTTATCATTGCGGCTTAATCATCGTTTGCTGTTTGGCAGTGATCAAGTTGTGCAACCTGCGATCTTGGCGGCTTGGGCAACGGTGACGGCGATGATCAATCATGGAATGACCCAGATTGTTACGCCACCATTATGGGTTCCTACGCTGCGCAATCATCGATTTCAGGCAGCTTGCCGTACTCTTGAAGCGGCACTGCTGCCATTAATTCAGTTGCGTCGCCGCGAACCTACACCCCATGACATTATTTCCCATGTGCTTGCCGCTGCTGATAACGATGGCATTCAATTAACTGATGCCCAAATTCGTGATCATGTGCTTGGATTTTTTGTGGCTGGGCACGAATCACTCGCCGCCGCTTTGACATGGGTTTGGTATGCTCTGGCGACTCAGCCTAAACTAACGCAGCAGTTACAGACAAGCATGCGCCAATCACCTGATGGTACACCGCCAGCCTTGCTAACCCAAACCATTTCAGAAGTGTTACGATTGTATCCCCCGGCCTATGTTTTTACCCGCCGCGTTATTGCGCCGATTGATTTGCCGCAACTAGGCACACTGCCAGCTGGATTAAGCCTTGGCTTCAGTCCATTTGTAATTCAGCGTAACCCCCGCTGGTATCCTAATCCAACAAATTTCGACCCTGCGCGTTTCGATCCAGATGCCATTGCTACCCGCCCACGCTTGAGTTACTTGCCGTTTGGAATTGGCTCGCACCAATGTATTGGTATGCATCTCGCGCTTCAGCAGATCACGACGGTAATGCAAACCGTGTTGCAAATTGGAACCCCAAGTTTAGTTGATCAAACACCAGTTAGTTTCAAGCCGCGTATTGTTTTGGAGCCAGATCAGCCTTTATTCGCAGTATTTACATAATTATTTGATGTGAAACATCTGTGCCCACAATTATCAGTTATTGAGAGATGTTCTAATTTCTAGGAGAAGCAAAATGTTTGAGCTACCACCAGCCCTCGTCCCGTTCATTGATCAGATTCTTGATGATTGGAATCGGGTAGGATTGGCGATCAGTCCAACCGAACGACGACTGATCGTTACCACGATAGAAGCTAAATGGAGCCTCAATCCCCGATTGATGGCAAAAATTAATCGCCATATTTTGAAAAATTTGCCCCTATCGGATGTGCCTATTTGGCTGCCTGAGCTGGATACATATCTGTCTGATTTGCTTAAACAGGCTCCCTCACGGAATGAACAAGCCATGATCGCTGGATTATTTACAACGATAGCAACGCTCCTCATTCCGCTGGTCTATCTTGATACGCTGATTCAGCTTCGCACCTTTGATGATGGTTTATTGGAGCAGGTTGAGTGGGCTTTTTTGTTCCCCTTGGAAGTTCCGCGTAATGCGATTGAGGCAGAGCGGCTTTATGCGGCGATCTTGACTTTGCCCCATGTGTATCATCGTTTTAGAGTTGACGGAATTCAGATTATCCCGCAACCTTTTAAAGCACAAATGTGCTTTGTATTACTCTTTTTTCGTACAGCTGATCCCAAATCGGATCTTTGGTTAGTCCAACATCATGCCCTGACTACCTGCCCAGCGTATTTACTTGATTACCCGCATTTTACCCAGGTTGATTATTCTTCACGCCCGGCCTTTTGGATGAGTTCCACTGTAACAGACCTAACGCTTCAAGCATTGCTCTATGAGCGGGGCAGTGCTGAACTTCGCCGCAGTATCGAAAACTGGCGAATTTATTGGGGTCAGCGGAGTGCAGCAGTAACCGATCTTTCCGCAGATACTCCTATACGCCCAGCGCCAAATCGGCGTGTATCAACTGATCAACAACCGCTTATGCAACTGCTTGCTGAGCTTGATACATTTTTGGAACAGCATGCCCCTGATCTTTATGGCCAACTTCGGCCTGGCGTTACCGAAGACCAAATTGATCGATTAAATGTGCTACTTGCGCCGTTACAACTGCCCGATGATGTAGCGACGCTCTATCGCTGGCATAATGGAACTGCAAATGGGATGGAATTATTTGGTGACCCTGATTTCCTGCCACTGGAAGAAGCTCTTGCGGCCTATCGTGATGCGCTACTCCTTGGAGTCGAATTTACTTGGTGCGCGGTTTGGTTTCCAATTGGTCAAGGCAACGATACACGTTATATTCCGCTCGCCGATCAACCAACCGATCAAACCCTCGTGCTGCTGCATTTTGTGCAAGATCCATCGATGGAACGGGAGTATTCTTCGATCACTGCAATGGTTAGGATCTGGCTTGCCGCGTATCAAACAGGAGTTATTGCGATTGACTCAGTAACAGGCTGGTGGCGTTGCGATCAACAACAACTTGAATTGCTTCGCCAACGCTACGATCCGCAGGTCAATCTACCTCAGGGCTATGATCTCTATGAACGTGATACGTGGCCTGCGGCATGGCGACCATATGGCATTGGCTCTGAGTAGACAACGAGTGGTTCACTCAGGATTGACGATTAAAAATCGATCATCGAATTGCTGCTGCTCGATCATATCGGCAATCATCAGTTCGATGGTTGGCCGATCAAGACTGCTGATCAACATATCGGGAAACTCAAACAGGTCTCTTTCATCAGCATTATTCAATTGAAGATAGAAGAAATCAAACGTTTCAACCGTAAATGCAAACTCATCGCCATCGGCAAACGTTACACTCAGATTAATGGCATCAAGCGTGGTATTAAATTGATCGCGAAACTCTTCAGTACTAGCTTCAGATTCAAGCCAGATTGTATAATCGCTGTCTTGTTTATCGATGATCGTATTTGGCCGATTGATCGGTTGATCAAGCAGGCTTGATTCTGCTAGTGTGGCGAGATTTGAATTGTTAGTGAATAAATGAATTGGCTTGAATAAATATAATCCATTTAAGTTGATACTATAGTCTTGCATTATTTGGCGGATAATTGGCAGATGGATAGCATCAATTGCTGCTAATTCAATATTCTGAATTCGAATTAAATCGATAATATCAAAATTTGCTTGGTGTTTGATAATTGAACGAATTTGTTGGAGTGTAGATTGATAGACGATCATTAAAAATCTCTATATAATTTTAATGTTTTGTGATCTTGGCGATTTCAGTGCTTGTTCTAGGTTATTTGTGCTAATGTGCTGCGACAGCCCTTGACACAGCCAGGCATTAGAGTATCAGCAGAAAGACCAATGACATGCACGATCTGCTCAGGTATAATAAGCAAGAAACCGGTGTAGCACAGCGTTGCTGTGTGTTATGCTCAATGCGAGGTGGCTCATGGAAGAACCAGAATACACTCCTGAACTTGACCCAGAACATGAACAGGCCGCTGGCTGGCGTGGTTTCAGCACTTTAGGGCTGTTTCTTGAAGAAGATGGCTGGTTTCCGCAACGTGTCGAAGATCGTCCAGCCTATCGCATGCATTATCAAGGCGCAAATGTTGATATTCGTTGTTTGGCCCAAATTAAGCTTGAACAAGAACAATTATTAATTTATGCCTACGCTCCGATGAAAGTTCCTGAAGATAAGCGCCAGTTGGTAGCCGAATATTTGATTCGTGCTAACTATGGCTTACATATTGGGAATTTCGAGCTTGATTTTAGCGATGGTGAAGTTCGCTTCAAGAGCAGCCTTGATTTTGAAGATGAAACCCTGACCTTTATTTGGATTCGTAACGCGATTTATCCATCGGTTCACTTGATGAATCGCTATTTCCCGGGCTTGATGATGGTGATGTATGGCGAGAAAACGCCTGCCGAAGCGATTACCGTCATCGAACAATAGCCGATTTGACCCCTTGCCCACATGGTTGAGCAAGGGGTCTGTGTTTGGCATTAAGCAGTTTGGTTGGCAATATTTAGGCGTTGGTTAATCACCTCAAGCGCCTGTTGATCGGCCAACATCAGAATTTTGTCGTTGGCTTGGACGCGGGTATTACCGCTGGGCACAATCGTCTCGCGCCCACGCCGAATCAACACGACTAACGCGCCGCGTGGCAGTTGCAATTCCATAATGTTGCGTCCAGCTAAACGAGCATCATCAGGCACAACCACCTCGTAAACAGTACTCTCAGGGCTGATCTCAGGAATAAAATCCAAAGGCATGCTGTTGATTTGAATCTCATGCGAATTGAGTTTTAGCCGATCAGCTACCCAGCCAATGCTGATTCCCTGCACCGTGACTGAGGCCAGCACGACGAAGAAAATCAAATGAAACATATCATTGGCTTGGGGCACTCCCGCTATCAATGGAAATGTTGCCAATACAATTGGCACAGCCCCGCGTAAGCCCGCCCAACTAATCATCAAGCGTTCGCGCAACTTGAAGCGTGTCCAGCCGAGTGCCACAATCACGCTGATTGGTCGTGCAATAAACATCAAAAAGATTGCCAGCAACAGGCCTTTGCCAATTAATGGAACAAGTTGTGATGGGTAAACCAATAATCCCAACGTTAAGAACATGGCAATTTGCATGAGCCAAGCAATCCCCTCGTGAAAGCGAATTAAGCTACGGCGGTGGATAATTGGCCGATTGCCCACCACCAAACCTGCCACATACACCGCCAAGAAGCCATTGCCATGCACCAACATGGCCGCCCCATACACCATAATCGTCATCGATAAGGTCAAAACTGGATAAAGCCCATCTTGCAGGCGCAGCCGATTGATCAGCCATGTGATTAGGTAGCCACCTAAACCGCCAATCACCACCCCTAAAACCATTTCGAGCACAAATTCGATGGCCAACGCGCCCACCGAATGGCCGCTACTGGTCAGATAACTCGTCAGACCAATCGTTAAAAACACGGCGATTGGATCATTGCTGCCCGATTCTAGCTCGATCAGCGATTCAACTGGCTCAGGTAGGCGTACTCCCCGCGTGCGAAGTACATTGAACACGGCTGCGGCATCGGTTGAGGAAATAATTGCTCCCAACAATAAGCCAACAACTGGCGGCAAATCAAACAGCCAAACCGCGATTGCCGCCACCATACTGGCGCTAATCACTACTCCAATGTTGGCGAGCAATAAGCCTGGGCCAATAACCGCCCGAATCCGATGCCAATGGGTTTCAAGGCCACCCGAGAACAAAATATAAATCAGCGCCACAATCCCAACAACTTGAGCAACTGCCGCATTATCGAAATTGATATCGCCAGGGCCGTCAGAGCCAGCAAGCATTCCAATGCCCATAAACAGCACCAAGGCCGGAATCCCCCAGCGATCCGATAAGGTGCTGACCACAATGCTAATCAGCACCAAACTTCCGGCAATTACAAAGATGCTTTCTGTGCTCATTGGCCTCCTTTTGAGCACGGCTGTGCTCGAATGCTATTCTTCCCGCAACGCCAACGCTGGCGAGGTACGCCCCATTTTCCACGCTGGATACAAACCTGCCAACAGTGCTGCCACAACTGCTACAATCAAGGCTTGCAGCAATAAGTTGGGATCGAGAATCAGCTGCATCGTCCAGCCAAATGATCGTTTATTGATCACATACACCAGCACGACTGCTAAAATCAAGCCGACTGGCAAGGCCAATAATCCAGCGGTTAGCCCCATTAAACCAGTTTGGCTGAGCACACTCAACCACAATTGGCGTGGGGTCATGCCATTGGCGCGTAAAACTCCAAGTTCGCGGCTTCGTTCTAATTGTAAGGCCATTAAGGCGCTTAAAATGCCGATAAAGGCAACAATTGTGGCCAATAACTGCAAAACCGCTGTGATCGCAAAGGTGCGGTCGAAAATCTCCAAGGTGCTTTGGCGTAAAGCTTGGTTCGATTGCACCTTTAAATCTTGAATTGGCGCAGCTAAGGCCTGAATTTGACTGATCGTCGTGGCACTATCAGCGTTCTCAGCCAGCCAAATTGTGATAGAATGCACCGTATCAACATCCCAATATTTGGCAAAATCACGCCGATTCATGGAGATGTAGCCTTGATCCGAGGCATAATCGTAGTACACGCCGGCGATCGTAAATTGCTGTGGGCCGCGTTCGGTTTGTAAGGTGATGTTATCGCCCAGCCCTCGGCCATAGCGATAGCTAAATGGCTCGGAAACCCAAACTTGGCCTTGCTCGGCGAAGCCTTGCCAAGCCTGCTCAGCATCGGTGATAAAGCTCAAAGCCCGCCGACTCAAACTTGAATCTTGATAATTGGCGACGGCTAATTGAACTGGCCCAAGCTCACTTTCGACTCGTAAGTTCAGCAAGGTTGTCATCGAGGCAACGCTGGGTAGTTGATCGATTTGTTCTACTAAGCGCAGATCAATCGGGGTGTCAGCACGATTAGCGCTCAAACTCGGAGCCGACACAAACACATCGGCCTGCAACGATTGATCAAGCCAGCGCACGACCGTTGTCCGAAACGAGCCAATCATCGTGCCAGCGCCAACCGTGACTGAAACCGCAACCATCAAGGCGGCAATTGCCACGCCTGTGCGGCTCAAGGCGGCAACCACATCACGGGCAGCCATCTTACCAAGCAAGCCAAACATGCGATTGAGTGGAATTTGCAATAGCCGCATCATCTGCAAAGTGACAAATGGCGTGAACAAGGCACAGCCAATGATCACCCCAAACATGGCTGAAAAACTGAGGAACAAGCTGCGCGATGGAATTTGCAGCAAAGCCACGCCCAAACCTGCTAAACCTAAACCTGCCAAGGTCAAGCGGGGCACAATCCGTTGAATTCGTTCTTCGATTGAGGAACGTCGCAGCACCGTGCGCGGCGGCGAGAACATGGCTTCAAGCGCTGGAATGCTGGCGGCAATCAAGGTTGCACCTAAACCCAGCCCAAAGCCTTTGATTAATTGGATGTTGTCAATCGCTATATTTTGCACATTGACACTGAAATAGAGATCGTTGATCGTTTGAGTGACCAGCCGCACCAAACCACGACCAAGCACAATGCCCAATAGCACCCCGAGAATTGCCCCGATGGTGCCAATCACGGCGGCCTCGATCAGAATTTGGCTGAATAGTTCGCGCCGTGTCACGCCCAACGAGCGCAAAATGCCAAATAAACCACGCCGCTGCACCACCGAAAAAGTCATGGTGTTGTAAATCAGGAAAACCCCGACGATCAAGGCCAATAAACTGAGCGCTTGTAAATTGAGTTCAAAGGCGCGGGTCATCTGTTGCAGGGTTTCGCTGCGGGCGGCGGGAGTCGTCAGGGTCGCATCAACAGGCAACAACGGCTTGATTTGCTCAAGGATTGCGCTGCGTTGCTCTTCGGGCAAAATCAAATCGATGCGACTAATCCGATCCGGCTGTCCAACTAACTCCTGCGCGGTCGCAATATCAACTAAAATCAAATCGGCCAAGGCTTCTTGACTTAATTGATCGCCTCCAGCGATCAACCCAATAATCGTAATGTTGCGGCGCTGGCCGTCGATCCGCGTTTCAAGGGTTTGGCCGACGGTCAAAGCAAGAGTTTGGGCAGTTTGCGCCGAAATCAAGCCAGTATTTGGCTCAGTCAGCAGCGCTTGCAGATCGGTCTGGTTATTGAAGAGCGTTGCCAAATAGGGTCGAAACGGCTGTTCGGCAAATGGGTCGATGCCGAATAAACGAAATGAACGGCCTGGCTGATTGGGCAGACTGATTGTGCGATCAACCACTGGCGCGACCGCTGATAAGCCTAATTCAGTGCGCAACTGAGCGTATAAATCGCTGGGTAAGCCATTTTGCCCAGCCAGAATTTGATCGGTGGTTTTGCCAGTGACGCTCTCGGTGGAAAGCATAAAGGCGCGTTGGGCACTGCCATTGGCTAAATCAATCGCGATCACCACCGCCACGCCTAAGGCCACACCTAAAATTGCCAGCAAAACCTGGGCGGGGTGGCGTAGTAAATAACGCAAACTACTGCGATAGAGCAACTTCATAGTTCGACCTCAGCCAAGCTATGTTCGACCAACTGCCCATCGACCATGCTCAATACCCGATCGGCGCGACGAGCCACTTCGAGCGAGTGGGTGACCATCAACAGGGTTTTGCCAGCTTGGCGGCTCATCTCATCAAGCAAATTCAGCACTTCTTGGCCGGTTGTGGCATCCAAATTACCAGTTGGTTCGTCGGCGAGAATCAGCAGTGGGTCGTGAGCCAATGCACGGGCAATCGCAATTCGTTGTTGTTCGCCGCCCGAAAGCTTATCGGGGTAAACATGGCGACGATCAAAGAGATGCACGCGGCGCAGCAATTCATAGGCGCGTTCACGTTGAGCAGCAGTTAATCGACCTGCTAATTCCAGCGGTAGCAGCACATTTTCTTCGACGCTGAGGGTTGGAATCAAATTGAAAAATTGGAAGACGAAGCCAATGTTTTGCCGTCGAAATAGCGTGCGCTGATGCTCGTTGAGCTGGCCTAGCTCAATGTCGTTAATCGTAATTCGGCCTGAACTTGGCGCATCGATGCCACTTAAAATATTCAGCAAGGTCGATTTACCCGAACCAGAACGCCCAAGCAAGGCAATCACTTCGCCCTGCTGAATTTGAGCGTTGATATCGCGCAGCACCAGCCGCGCTTGGCCCGCTTCTTGAAACGATTTTGTAACATGGTCAAGATTAATTAATATTTTTGGCATATATTCCTACTTAATCAGCACCAGATGTGCTATGCTAGGGCTTAGGGAATTGAGGCATTGCGCTTAAACTGTAACACTGATTTAAGTTCATTGCCCAAATTTTCACAATGATCTTGATCGGCATGGTATAATCGCCGAGAACCACCAGCGAACAGAGGATAGTGCTCGTGTACGATTTTGAACAGCTTGACTCCTATGAACTGCTTGGCGTGACGCGAAGTGCTCCGCCAGAGGAAATCAAACGGGCGTATCGCCAAGAAATTGCTAAATATCACCCTGATCGTTGGAGCAGTGCCAGCCCCAACGAACAAGAATATGCCCGCAAACGAGCTTCAGCGATTACCGAAGCCTATAGTTTGACCCAAAAAGACAAGCCTGTTCGGCGGGCAACTCCGAGCGCAGCGGCAACTCCTGAGCCAGTTGGTAATCCTGAGCGGTTGGCTCAGCTTTACGAACATGGCCGTAGTTTGCTGAGCGCCAATGATTTTGCTGGTGCTGCTAATATTTTTCGTCAAATTCAAAATGCTGATCCTTTTTATCGTGATAGCGCCGATTTGCTCTATCGCGCTGAATTTGCATTAAAACGCAACCAACCTGCCAAAGCCAAACGCCCAGTCAACAAAAAGGCCGTGGCGATTATTGGCGGTAGTGTTGGCGTTGCGGCCTTGGTTGGGGCTGTTTGGTTTTTTGGTGGTTCAAATACCAACGCAACCAACCCCAATGCGACAGCAACTGCATTAATCGCTGCTGAGCTACCAACTATCACGGTTGAGGGCGAGGTTGCCAGCAACCCAACTGCAACAAGTGATGAAGGGGTTGTGGTTGAACCAACGTTTGAGCCAACGCTTGAGGCGACCAGCGAGCCGACTATTGAGCCAACCCTCGAACCCAGCCCGACCAGCGAGCCGACTATTGAGCCAACCCTCGAACCCAGCCCAACCAGCGAACCAACTGCTGCGCCAAGCAATACGCCTGCTCCCTTACCAGACGATCTGAGTGGGCCGATTCTTGTCACTGATAATTTGGATGGCGGGACATGGCCAATTGGCAATGGTGGCAACTGGAATTTTGAATTTATCAATGGCCGCTACCATATGACGATGGTTGCGGGGGTTGGCTCGGTTTGGTCGTTTGGCCCAGCTTTACCTGCCCAAAATGTCGTTTTGGCTGCTGATGTTGAGGCGGTCAGTGGCAGTGGCGGCTTGATGATGGGCTTTATCGATGGCAATAATTACTATCGCTTTATTATTGCCGCCGATGGAACATGGGCTTTTCAACAACGCTTTGCAGCTCAGACCACGCTCTTGGCTTCTGGTTCAGGCCTCGGCCCTGGTCGCTTGGTGATTGCCCAGCGTGGTGCGGTGACCCATCTCTATTGGAATGATACCTATCTTGGAGAAGTTGTTTTGCCAGCGTTCCCGGGTGGAGCGTATGGTTTTGTGTTAGCTGGCAACAGTAGTGCCGATGTCTACTTTGATAACTTACGACTTCGTGCTTTGCCCTAGCTGCTAGAAGGTTTGCGCTGTGGTGCCATTAATTTATCAAATTGTACGGTTTGTTTGCCGTGTGCTGTTGGGGATGCGTGCTCGTCTCGTTGTCGAAGGTCAAGAGCATCTTCCGGCGACTGGTGGCTATATTTTGGCCTCGAATCATGTGAGCAATTGGGACCCTGTGGCACTTTCCTTGGGTTCGCCTGGCCATCTGATTGGAGCACTCGGCAAGCAAGAATTGTTTGAATTGCCGATTCTTGGGCGAATTGCCACGGCGGTTGGCGGCATTCCCGTGCGGCGGGGCGAGGCTGATCGCGAGGCTTTAGCCCGTTGTAAAGCCGTCTTGCAATCTGGTCAACCATTAATTATTTTGCCTGAAGGTACGCGTTCGCGTTCTGGCGAGCTTTTAGAAGGCAAACATGGCATTATTGCTATGGCCCAACTGGCGAATGTGCCGATTGTGCCCGCCGCTGTGATTGGCACTAAAACGCTTGGTTGGCCATGGCGACGCTCGACGGTGATTGTGCGTTATGCTGCGCCAATTGTGGTTGATCGGAAAATCAAGGGCCACGAAGGCCGCCAACTCGCCTTGGATACGACCATGCATCAAATTGCCTCGATGCTGCCGCCAACCATGCAAGGTTTCTACAAACAAGCTTTGAGCGTCTAAATCAAAACCTCTCGCAGCATGTGCGAGAGGTTTTTTGTTGCCCTGCGTTAATTATGAACTCATGTGATTCTGGTAGGCTTAGCTGAATTAATCACGTTGTGAGGATTAACGATGCGCTGGCGTTTTGGATTATTGAGCTGTTTGAGCATTATCCTGCTAAGTTGTGCCGGCCAAATCCCTGATCAACCAACGCCAACTGCTTTTGGTGATTTATCGGCAATTACCGCTGGCACAGGCCATATTCAAATATTTTCAGGTATGCCTAATCCAAGTTGGCTCTTGAATGCGAATGCTGTTGATGCGATTCAACAGGTACTGCAAACCGCTACGCCAGCTACCACCCACCCTGAACCACCAGGTTTAGGCTATAGCGGTATGTATCTAGAGCTTATGAGCACTGGCATGCCGCTGCGATTGACGGTTTTTGGCGAAGTTATTGCCGTAGAACAAGGCGCTTCAACCCACTATTTGAACGATCCGAACCATGTTTTTGAGCGCTGGCTGCTCGAACAAGCTCGCCCACAGCTCCAACCTGCAATCTATGACATGATTAAAAAGAACTTACCATAATTATTGAGTACTGATCAGTTGCATATTACTAAATTGCAGGCTAATTGGCCGTTGATCGCCGTTGTTGGCAATTGCATCGCCGGTTGTCGCTGGTTCAAGTGCTTGTAATTGCACAATGGTTTGGCCCGCAGGCAGCTCAATCAACACTTCGTACTGGCGTGGCTCAAGGCTGATAGGGATGCTCAATTGATTATTGTGCCAAGAAAGTTGTAGGGTTCGGGCAGTTGCAGCCGGGGTTGCCTGCCAACGCAAGCGATAAAAACCAGCCTCAGGCACGATCAAGCCCAAACTGGCCACCTGGCCCATCCAGCGATAATTGCCAGTTGTACTTGGCTCTAAATTGCCCCAACCATCACGCAGATTGATAATCGGCACGCCTTGAGCCTGTGGTACTTGATAGATCACCATAAAATCATCTTCGGCCAGTGGTTGGGTCACCCCTAAATTGGCCTCGACAAATTGTTTAAACTCGGCAATTTGTGCGAGGCTATAGTTGCGTGGCCCGTTTGGCTGTTGCTTGTAGCCCACGATATAGCCAAAATTCAATGTCGCTAATTGTTGTTGCCAATCGCCTGCGGTTTGCACAATTTCTGGGTGCTGGCTCAGCGTGGCTAAATCGCGGAGCACTGGCATTTGGTATTGTGGCTGAGGATACAGCCGCGAGTGATAGCCACCGCTGATTGGGCGGCCATGCACGGTTTGAAACAACATGCGCTCAGCATCACGATAGGGTAAATCCTCATGAAACGGCAATTCAAGCAGGGCGGCATCGTCGGTTTTAGGCAATTGGGCCAAGCTTGGGGGCATTGGCGGCTGGCGCATGTCAAAGGGCGTTGGCAGATATTCAATCCCAATTATAACGACGATCACCAGCGCCAATGAACGTTGCCAGGCTAATTTGCTGCTGAGCCAAACCAAGCCATAGCTGCTGGCGATTGCTAAGGTTAGCATTCCTAGCACCATAAAGCGATCAGGTTGACGAGCCAAACTGATGAATGGTAGCTGCTGGATTAAACGATACGGTAGCGGAATCGTGGTGGTTGTACCTGCAAGTTTGAGCGTCGGCCCCAAGGCTAAAATTGCCAGAATTAACGTCATAATCAGCCAAGGTCGGGCTTTGGCTGTTTTCCAAGTTGCTACGATTGCCAAGCCAAGTGGCACAACCCCCAAATATAAGCGTCGATTGATTGCGCTCGGCAAGTCGCTGAAGAAGCGGCCCCAAAGGCTATGTAAGCGGGCTGGAACCACAAACGCCGCCAAATCTGCTGAAAGCCGCACCGGATCATTTTCGGGATAGAGCTGCATATAATCGGCACGACTGGCCTCGATCAACATTGGCACTAATAACGGCAGCGCCGTGAGCATCCCAATTATTCCCAGCAGTCCAAATTGTATGAATAAGCGTTTGCGTTGTGGCCATTCGCTACGCCAAAACTGCCAAAGCCCAAAGCCCAGCGTCCAAAGCAATAAAAACAAACTAAAATACCAATCAGTCCAAATGGTAAGGCCGAGAAAAAGCCCCGCCAAACCTAACGAACGCCGATCACCACGTTCAGCCAAGCGCCAAGCATACAAAAGATAAAACGGAATCCATTGCAAACAAAAAATTTGCAGCTGACCATCTTCAACCACCGAGGCTACATGAAAAGGATTCCAAGCAAAGATCACCCCCGCTGGGAGGGCGAGCCAAGCAGAACCAACCCGATCATAGGCCAACTTCCAAGCACCAAATGCCCCAACGATGAACGATAGTAGTACTAAACTGTTAAACCCGGCAATTGGCCCCCAGATCGCCGTAATCGGGGTAGCCAACAGGGTATTGATCGGTGAGAGGGTGTGATAGTACAAATTGGGAGTTTCAGGGTGAAAAAATCGATCGGTTATTAATGGATTCGTGGGCTGACTGATCGCCTGACGCATCCACCACAGGTTCCAAATATTCTGATAGGCATCTTCTAAGCCGTCTTTATGGGCTTGACCTGGAATCTGGCTATCCCAAACCGTGATCAACGGCCAGGTTAAACCGATCGCTAAAATGCTATACAGCCCTAAAACCCAGACCCAACTTGCAACACGCCGCCCCATGTAGTGTGCCTCGATTTCCAAAATAACTGCGCGATTATACCAGAGCCAAGCTGAATTGGCATTGAACGTCACCCATGGTTGTACCATGTTCTACCCATTTAGCACTAGCCATAATAGGACTGAAATCGTTTTCATCAATGTGTATTCGTAAGGTTCTCCGTTGGTTTACAAACGTACTCTAGCGATAGAAATGGAAGTTTGCTTGATTGTGGCCTGAGAAACTGACATCAAGAGCTTGTAGAGGAATTGCTGTCATGACCTGTTATGCCAATGAATCGCTGCTGGAACTCCAATTAAAGCAACAAGTCAGCCTGCTTGAAACCGAACTTCAGCATGTTCGCAGCCATACTGCCAAACTCCAAGCCTTGATTGACCATACTGAGAGCCTGATTTGGTCGATTGATAGTAGCCAACATTTAATTATGAGCAACCGCACCTTTCACGATTATTTGCATCAATGGTACGACCAACATATTGAGCTAGGCCAGCCAATGAGTATGTTGCAATTACCCAAACCAATTGCTAAGCCGTGGAATGAAGCCTATCGCCGCGCTTTGCAAGGTGAGGCGTTTGCCCAAGAATTTGTGCATCACTATGCTGGAGCCACTCGTTACTATGAATTTCACTTTGCGCCAATTCTCGATGAACAGCGAGTGGTGCAGGGAGTTAATATTTCGGGCCGCGATATTAGCAGCCGCCGTTTGGCCGAAGTGATGTTGCGCAGCAGCGAAGCACGCTATCGGGCAATTAACGAGGCTGCTCCGTATGGGGTCTTTTTCTGCGATACCCAAGGCCAATGTGTCTATGCCAATACTGCGCTTTTGCATATGCTCGAAGTTAAGCTCGAAGATGTGTTGGGCGATGCTTGGATGGAGTTTTTACATCCCAAAGATGCCTCTGGTAGCGATAGTTTCTGGCACGATTTGGCGCTTTCGGTCAATCAACAGCCGATTCCTAGCATTTTGTTTGATCAAACGGTGCGTTTGCATACCAAGCTAAACCAATTAATTTGGTTACGTTTGCGCATTTCGCCAGTGATTGAGGCTGGCGTTCTGTGTGGCTTTGTTGGCATCACCGATGATCTCAGTGCCTTGAAAAAAGCTGAAACTGCGGCCCAAGCCAAGCAGCATTTTATTCAAAAAATTGCCGACACCTTGCCATCGCAACTATTTATTTACGATCGTGCTTCGGCCTCGTTGATCTATACCAACGAAGTGAGTCGTCAATGGTTCAAAAGCTTAAACATTGATCCTAGTGATATGAACACCATTCGGCCCCTCTTCCACCCTGACGATCATGCTATCATCCGAAAGACCTTGCAAGGACGTACAGTTACTAGCAGTGATCCCCAATTAATTATTGATTTTGAATGTCGCTTACGCTCACCAGAAGGCATCTATCGCTATTTTGCTCTACGTATGACCCCTTTTGTAATCGATGCTGATGGTACAGTTTCACAATTATTGGGCGTGGCGAGCGATATTACTGAACGTAAATTACAAGAGCAGCAAATTCGGCAATTGAACGAGCAGCTTGAACAACGTGTTGTCGAACGAACCCAAGAGTTAGCTCAATCGTATCGGTTTCAGCGCACTATGATTCAACATGCACCTTCAATTATTATTTCGCTTGATGCTGGCGGCGTGGTGCGTGGCTTTAATCGTGCGGCTGAATTTGAGTTTGGCTATCAAGAAACTGAATTATTAGGCCGTCCCTTCCCGACTAAATTATTTGATCGCTCCGATTTGAGGTATCGCTGGGAGACCGAGCAACATCGCAATCGTGGCTTGTTCTATTCCGATTTGGATATTTTGCTGGCCGAGGCGCGGCGTGGCGTAGCTGAGCCTCACGAATGGCAAGCCATCCATCGTTCTGGCTCACGCTTTCCGCTTGAATTAACCATCACGCCGTTGTTGCATGCCGATGTGCTCGAAGGCTTTTTGCTGATTGGTAATAATATTGCTGCTCGCAAACGCACCGAAGAAGAATTTCATTTACTCTATCGCACAACCCGCTCGGTTAGTGAGGCTGCTGATTTTAATAGTGCGCTCGAAGTGGTGTTGCGCAACATCTGTGCAGCAATTGGCTGGGATTTGAGTGTAGCCTGGGTTCCGAGTGCCAACCAAGATTTTTTGGCGCTAGCCCCGATTCGCTGGAGCAGCAACGAACGTTTTCAGCATTTTTATCAGTACCTTCAAAGTTTGGAATTGCCGCAAGGCGCTGGTTTGGCTGGGCGGGTCTGGCAAACCAAACACTCGGCCAGCTACGCGCTTGAGCACGATCATTGGACTGAAGGCAATCTTAATCAACGTGGCTATGAATTAGCCCAGCAAGTTGGGCTTCAATCGGCGGTTGCTGTGCCAATTTTGGCCAATGATCAAGTTGTGGCAATTTTGGAGTTTTTCCGTAGTAGTCGCGGGGTTGATCACGAACGCACCACTAATTTGATTTCCGTGATTGCAACTCAGTTAGGTACGCTGTTTCAACGCAAGCATGCCGAAATGCAACTGCGCCAGAGCGAAGCCAAAAATCGAGCGCTACTGGCGGCGATGCCCGATTTGATGATTCGCTTTACGGCTCAAGGCGAAATTTTAGATTATCACACCAATGATCCCTCGGATCTCTTTTTGCCCCAAGAAGCAATGATTGGGGCAAAAGCCCAGAATCAACTGCCTCAACCGCAAGTTGTGAATATTCTGAGTGCTACCCAACGGGCGATTGCGACCAATAGCACCCAAAATGTTGAGTATGAATTGACCTTGCCCAAGGGTAATACCGTATTTGAGGCACGGATTGCGCCAAGTGCTAACGATGAGGTCGTGATGGTGATTCGCAATATTACTGAGCGCAAGCGGATTGAACAAACCTTACAGCAGCAAACTGATGAATTAAGTATTGCCAATGCCGAGCTAGCCAAAGCAGCACGGCTCAAAGATGAATTTTTGGCTAGTATGAGCCATGAACTACGCACACCCTTAACTGGAATCTTAGCCTTTACCGAAGCTTTGCGCTACGACCAATATGGAGCATTAAACCAAGCTCAAGCGCAAGCATTGCAACAAATTGATGAAAATAGCCGCCATTTGCTCGATTTGATCAACGATATTCTTGATCTTTCCAAAATTGAGGCTGGTAAACTAACGATTAATCATCAAACAATGCTGATTGATGAAATTTGCCAAGCCAGCATTCGTATGGTGCAAAAATTAGCCCAGAATAAACAACTTGAATTATTGTATGAACCATGTGCCGCCGATGCGATGCTTTGTGCCGATTCACGCCGCCTAAAACAAATGTTGGTCAATTTATTAAGCAATGCGGTGAAGTTTACGCCAGCAGGTGGTCGAATTGGTTTATCAGTCAAGTTGGATAGCCAATTACATCAGGTTGAATTAACCGTTTGGGATACTGGAATTGGCATCAATACTCAGGATATTCCAAAATTATTTCGGCCATTTTCGCAGCTTGACAGCAAACTTTCACGCCAATATGCAGGCACTGGCTTAGGTTTGGCCTTAGTGTATCATATGGCCAATTTGCATGGCGGACGAGTTGAATTGCAAAGTGAGGTTGGAATTGGTAGTCAGTTCCGCTTGGTGCTACCGTGGTATGGCAATGCTGAAATTGTTGAGTCAACCGAGCAATCGATGCTGTTGGCGGTGACCGAAGATCGCATACTGAATATGCAATTGGCGGCCTATGCTGAACAATTAGGCTTGGCAATACGTTTTTGCAAACCATATTTTGATTTAGAAGGCTATTTGCAACAGCCTAACCAAACGATGATCTACGACTTGCGCCAAACAAGCTTGTCACAACAGCTTTTTGAGCAACTGCGCCGCCAAACTGCCGAACATCCAGTCATTTTATTCTGTGATCAAGATTTTAAGCTTGATCTGACGATTCCTGCGCATTGGCATTGTATGTATCAGCCGTTGAATCAAGCACGTTTGTTAAATGCACTGCAATATATCGATTCGCGCTATCAGCTGCTGCAAAAATGGCCAATTAATCAAACCAAGCAGATTTTATTTGCTGCCGATAATTTGGCTAACAGCTTATTGATTCGCGATTTCTTAAGTGAATTTGGCTGGAATGTAAACTTAGTCTACAACCAACACGATATCTATGAAGCGATTGCCAATCAACCAATTGATTTATTGATGCTCGATTTACAATTAGCTGGCGGTGATGCACTCCAGATGGTTAATACAATTCGGCGACATAAACGTTATTATGATCTGCCGATTATAGCTTTAAGCGCTTTAGCAATTCTTGATCAACCACAGCTTGCCGAGCAAGCTGATACAGTTTTATATAAGCCACTTAATTTAGTTGAACTTGAACGATTAATTAATACCCTGTGCAACCAACAAAGGAGTCTTGATCGTGAATAATCCTGCAACAATCCTCATCATTGACGATCTCGCAGTTGCACGCGCTAGTATGAATGCTGTGCTTCAAGGTGAGGGTTATCACTTAGTTTTTGCTGAAAATGGCCTATCGGGGATTGCCCAAGCCCTCGAATTATTGCCAGATACTATTTTACTTGACGTAATGATGCCGGATATGGATGGTTTTGAAGTTTGTCGCCAAATTCGCGCTAACCCGTTGCTCGCCGAAATTCCGGTGGTTATGGTGACCGCCTTGGATGATCGTGAATCGCGCTTGCAAGGCTTACGCGCTGGAGCCGACGACTTTCTGAGCAAACCAATTGATAGCCTTGAACTAAAAACCCGCTTGCAAACGATCACTCGCCTGAATCGTTATCGGCGTTTGCAAGATGAGCGTCGCCAAGTCGAGCGCCTGAATCAAGAAATTATCGATGCCTATAATGCGGGCATTGAGGCTTGGTCGCGAGCCTTGGATCTGCGCGATAAAGAAACTGAGGGCCATAGCAAGCGCGTGACTGAAATGACGGTGCGCATCGCCGAGGCCTTGGGGATTACTGGCGACGATCTAACCCAAATTTGGCGTGGTGCGTTGCTGCACGACATCGGTAAAATGGGTATTCCCGATGCAATTTTACATAAACCTGGCCCATTGACTGCCGAAGAATGGGTTGTGATGCAAAAACACCCAACCTACGCCTACGAGTTGCTGCGGCCAATCCATTATTTAGAGCCAGCTTTAGATATTCCCTATTGTCACCACGAAAAATGGGATGGCAGCGGCTACCCGCGTGGCTTGCAAGCTGAAGAAATTCCTTTGGCGGCGCGAATTTTTGCTTTGGCTGATGTGTGGGATGCCTTGCGGTCCGACCGACCATACCGTGCAGGCTGGCCGGTCGAACAAATTCGTGAACATATTGCTGGGTTGGCGGGCAGCCATTTTGATCCAGCCTTAGTGCCACTGTTTTTACAATTAGTTGAAGAAGCGCCGCAGCCCGTATTGTTGCAACAGTATGCCCCAGCTACGCTTCGCTAGGTTGGGGCTTGTGGGCTTCGTACTCGCGATGGGCCAGCTCGGAAATCAGCATATAGCGCTGAATAATGCTGGCAATCGGGGCAAGCACAGCAATTCGGCGGCTAGCTTCTTGGCTAACGCGAATAAATTCATCAACATCGGTTGCTTGCTCAAAACGGCGTTGCAAGCGTTCGGCTTCAACCTTCAACTGTTCAATGTAAAGCGGTTCTGTTCCAATCATCCCAGTAGCCCTTTCCAAACGACGACTAGCGAATTTGTGGATGGCGTGCAGTATAGATGATCCGCGAAAGATCGGCGAGTAGTGGATCAGAAACTGGTGTATCAATATAGTCGGTGTCTTGCCAAATCCACATGGCCACAATATATTCATCACCGTTGGGATCGCGCACATAGCCTGCATCGGCCCGCGCATCATCGATCCAGCCGCTTTTATGGGCCACAAAACTGCCTTCAGCGACACCCGCCACAATTTTGTTGGTATCTTTATTCCGACTTAAGATTTCCAACATTTCAGCGCAGCGTTCAGGGCTGAGCAAACTATCTTTGATTGCTAGCAAAACCCCTTGGCCTTGGCTACACTCGACAATCGCCAAAACGACTTGGGCCATTTCGCGCGGCGACGAACGCACGTAGGGATCAGCGTCGGTGTAGGGCCGAGCGCCTTCTTGACCTCGTTGGGGAATTTCTACGCCCTGGACATTTGAAAGATAATCGATCGACTCAAATGGGGCAGCTAAAGTTGTATATTCTAGACCTAGAATATCAGTTAAAGTTTGATCAAGGATATATGCGCCTTCTAAGCTATCGCCATCGCCGATCATGGCTAGCAGATCGTTGGAAGCTTCGTTATCGCTATCACCAATCATCAGATCGATCATGGCATATTGATTTTTGGTGAAGCTTTCGCGACTAAGAAATGATTGCAGCAAAATTGGAATTTTCAGCACGCTCATGCCCGAAAAAACCGTATTGGCTTGATAATCGAACCATTGCTCGGTCTTCATATCGTAAACTGAGATGCCAACCACGCCATCCCACTCAGCCTCGCGATCGGCCAAGGCTGTTGTTAGTTGTTCAGTGCTCGCTTGCAAATTCGCCGTGACTGGACTCGTTGGAATCAACAGCGGATCAGTTTGACTCAGTTGCAAGGTTTGGGTAATTTCGGCTACCAACGCTGGACGATCAAGTGTCAAGCCAGGAGTCAGCACAAAGGCATAGACCGCCCGATCGTAGCCAATTGTGGGCGAGATAGCTATCGCCTGCTCAATTTCGCCAAGCGTTTGATTGAGCAATTGCTGATCGAACGAGGCATTGACTGCTAAGCGAATTGGAATTTGCTTTTCGGCCAGATCGCGGGCATCGCGCAAGGCTTGGTCAAAATCAAGTTGATAGCCAAGTTGTTGACCATCGAGTTTGATTGGTTCAAGCAAAACGGGACTGGTCAAGGTTAAGGTGGGGTTGGGATAGGCTGCTTGCAAAGCGGCTAAGGCTTCATCCTCGCTCATACCGCCAATTTCAACACTACCAATTTTGGCGCGTTCAGGAAAAAACCATACGCCTGGTGGCATCGAGGAAACCAACGGTGGAGCATCAGCCTCGGAAGTAACAGCAGCAGTGCGTTCAAGATGTGAATTGGAGGGAGTGACTGCCGCGCTTGCTGGGAGATAGTAAATCGCTATTCCACAGCCAAGAACTGCCAGCATCATCACCCAAAAGAGCAAAAAAGCTTTTTTCATTGATGCATGTAGCTTGATAATATAATTTGAACGATTCGGCTAACCAGCACACAGAGAACCCACTAAGTATACCGCAGGTTCAGGTTTCGCGGATAGCGAGAGTTCGCTGTTTAAAATGAACATTTTGTGAGAATTCTTAAATCGAGTTAATCTCGCTTGAGGTGGTCTAGCCCTTGCGAAGCCTGCTACAATAGGATTAAGCAATCTGCATCATTTTGAATGTTGCCCCGTATAGGCTGTGTGGCATCGCCAAGGGAGGTACGATGAGACAGCTGCGAATTCTAGCTTTAGTGTTTTGGCTAAGTTTGGTAACCCTACCAAGCTTGAGTTATGCTGCGACTGACGATGCAATCTGTGTCGCCTCGGTCAGTGGCATTATCAATCCAGCGGTTGCCGATTATCTGCAACGGAGCGTGATCCAAGCTGAACGGCAAGCATGTCAAGGTTTAGTGATTAAATTGAATACGCCTGGTGGCCTAACAACCTCAACTTGGCAAATTGGCGAGACTGTGCTCAATGCCAAAGTGCCGGTGATTGTCTATGTTACGCCCCAAGGCGCGAACGCTGGTTCGGCTGGAGTTTTTATTACCTATGCTGCCCATATTGCGGCAATGTCGCCCAATACCAACATTGGCGCGGCCCATCCGGTTGGTGGTAGTGGCTCAGATATGGATAATGATCTGCGCGATAAAATTACCAACGATGCCGTTGCGCGGATCACCACTTGGGCCGCGTCGAATGATCGTGACCCTGAATGGGCTGAACAGGCGGTGCGCCAAAGTGTTTCGATTGGCAGCAACGAGGCGCTTGAGTTGGGCGTGATTAATCTGATTGCCCAAGATGATGCTGATTTATTGCGGCAACTCAATGGCCGCGAAGTAACCTTGGCCAATGGCAATCAGGTGACGCTGCAAACCCAAGCGAGTGCTTTTCAACCAATTGAAATGACTTGGCTCGAGCGGCTTTTGCACTTCTTGGGCGACCCAACGATCGCCACGATGTTGATTAGCCTCGGTAGCTTAGGCATTTACTTCGAGGCGGCCAACCCAGGTTTAGGCGTTGGTGGTTTCTTGGGCGTAATCGCAATTTGCTTGGGTTTGTATGGCCTCAGCGTACTGCCGCTCAACACGGTTGGGGTGGTGCTGCTGATTTTGGCTTTTGTGCTATTTGGGGTTGATATTTTTGCGACGGCGCACGGAGCTTTGACGGTTGGCGGCCTAGCCTCGTTCGTGATTGGTGCCTTGCTGCTGGTTGATCCAGCCGAAGCCCCTGGAATTATCGTCTCACGCGCTTTGATTACGGGCCTTGGCCTTGGCCTGGCAAGTGTGATTGGGCTAAGCATTTGGATTATCCGCCGCAGCAAGCGGGTTGGTCGTGGAGCCAGCGGCGATCGTTTGGTTGGCACAATTGCTAAAGTTCGTTCGTCAGTTGCGCCTGAAGGCACGGTATTTGTTGAAGGAGCGTTGTGGCAAGCCCGCTCCGATGATGTATTGACCGTGGGCGATCAGGCTGAAATTGTTGGTTTAGATGGGTTAACCTTGATTGTGCGTCGAGTGGCGCATAGTGGGCGCTAATGCGCGGAGGTAATGACAATGGGTGAGTTTGGTGGAATTGCCTTAATTTTCATTGCGGTGATCTTATTTTTCTTTTTGATCTCAGCAATCAAAATTATCCCAGAATATGAAAAAGGCGTGATTTTTCGCTTGGGTCGGTTGGTTGGGGTGCGTGGGCCTGGCTTATTCTTTGTGATTCCCATGCTTGAGCGTATGTTTCGGATCGACACCCGCGTGATTACGATGGACGTACCAGCCCAAGAAGTTATTACCCGTGATAACGTGACCATTCGGGTGAACGCGGTGTTGTACTTCTTGGTGCTTGATCCAGGCAAGGCCGTGGTGAATGTGATGGATTACATTCGTGCAACCATGCAAATTGCCCAAACAACCTTGCGTTCGGTTGTCGGTCAGTTTGAACTTGATGAAATGCTTTCGCAACGTGAGCAAATTAATCATCGCTTGCAACAAATTATCGACGAACAAACTGAACCTTGGGGCATCAAGGTCAATATCGTTGAAGTCAAAGATGTCGAATTGCCTCAATCGATGCAACGGGCGATGGCCAAACAAGCCGAAGCCGAGCGCGAAAAACGCGCCAAGATCATTCACGCCGACGGTGAATTCCAAGCTTCCAAGCGTTTGGCTGAAGCTGCCGATGTGATTTCACGCGAGCCAGTAACGTTGCAATTGCGTTATTTGCAAACCTTGACCGAAATCGCGGTTGAAAAGAACTCGACCTTGGTCTTCCCATTGCCAATTGACTTAATTCGGCCATTTATTGATCGAGCCTATAGTGGATTGCAGAATGATAGCTATTCGGAAGGTGGTAAAAAGCCGACCGAAGCTCGACCTGCTGACGGCCAACGCCGTGGCTTGTTCGACCCAATGACTGGCTTACCACTCGAATAAATTTGACATAATATTGAAAATCCCTGATCCTAATTTACTTTAGGATCAGGGATTTTTGTTTAAATCGCTGCGGTTGAATCGCGCACCACCAACTCGACCGCCAGCCGTTGATAGCTGGTTGGGCTTTGGCCCGCCAGCAGTTCAATCAAGGCTTGGCCAGCTGATAAGCCTTTTTGGCGATGATCTTGGCGAATGGTGGTTAAGCTCGGCACACTTTGGCTGGCTTGAGGAATATCATCAAAGCCCACAATTGAAAGCTGTTGCGGAACTTGATAGCCCGCTTGTTGTGCTCCGGAGATTGCCCCCAAAGCCAAACGATCGGTTAAACAGAGAATGGCGGTTGGCCGTGGGTTGTGGGCGAGTAAAATTTGGATGGCTGCTGCGCCATCAATCTCGTTGTTATCGTTGCAATCGTAAATTGGCACGCTGCGCCAATCGATGCCTGCTGCTTCCAGCGGTTGGCGATAGCCCTGCAAGCGTAATTGGGTGACAAAAAAGGTTGGTTCGCTTTGATCATGAACGTTAATTGGTGCACTCGATGGTCGTAGATTAGTTTCGACCAAGCGATCAGTGATAATCGCAAATTGGCGGTGGCCGAGGCTTAATAGATGCTCAGTGGCCATGCGTGCGCCAGCCTCATCATCAACAATAATTGATGGTACATCAGGGCGTGGCGGTTGGTCAAGCAGCACCGTTGGCAGCCGACGTTTCAGAGCAGCTTGTACCAGGGGATCAGTTTCCATCATCGAATAGACAATAAAGCCATCGACCAAGGCTTGTTGAACGGTGGTGGTGTCGTCGTCGCGGCCCGGCACGAGCAATAAGCCGAGGCCAGCCTGCTCGAGGGTGGTCGCAATGCCCTCAAGCACCATCAACACCGCCGGATCACGAAAGGCATAGGGCAGTCGTTCGGCAAATAGCACCCCGACCGCGCCAGCCCGTTGTTGGCGTAAACTGCGAGCAACTGGGTTTGGCCCAGGGTAGCCAAGCTCGGCAGCGACTGCCAGCACGCGTTCACGCAACTCTGCTGAAAGTTGGTCGGGTCGATTGTAGGCGTTGGAAACGGTCGAGACAGCGACCCCTAAAGCAGCGGCAACGGTGCTAATGGTAATCCGATGGGGCTTGGCGGGTTCGTGATCATGTGCCACAGATCTGCTCCTTTGGACTGATTGTCAGCTCTTATTATACATGCTATACTTCTGAATCGTTACAGAAAAAACGTTTCAGAAAGGTAATGGGTTGAATCGTGGCGCATTCTACACCTTCACTTCGGCGGCATTCGACGCTTTTAGTTGGCTTGGCCTATGCAGCATTTATCAGTTTAGGTCTGCCCGATGGCCTAACTGGGGTTGCATGGCCATCAGTTCGCGCAGAGTTTGGTTTATCGCTTGATGCCTTGGGTGCGTTAGTTACGAGCGGCACGATTGGCTATTTGATTTCGAGTTTTAGCAGTGGGCGCGTGTTGGCCAAAATTGGCGTTGGTTGGCTGTTGGTATTAAGTTGTCTAGCGACCGCCGCAAGTTTGTTGGGCTATGGCTATGCGCCAACTTGGATTTTTATGGCGAGCCTGGGTATTTTAGCAGGCTTGGGTGCCGGCGCGATTGATGCAGGCTTAAATACCTACGCTGCTGATAATTTTAACCCACGCACACTCAATTGGTTACATGCTTCGTTTGGCTTGGGTGCTGCTAGCGGCCCAGTCATTATGAGTAGCATTATTAGCGCCAACCAATCATGGCGGGTTGGCTATGTGGTGGTCGGGATTGCGCAACTATTGCTAGCCAGTGCCTTTGCAATTACCCGCAAACAATGGCAAACCCAACATTCTGAGGCTGCTGTGGAACCGGTTGCAAGCGCCACAATGCTGCAAACCTTGCGTTTACCAGCGACATGGCTAAGTATTCTGCTGTTTTTCCTCTACACGGGCTTGGAATTTTGTGCGGGCCAATGGTTGTATACCCTGCTCACGACCTCGCGTGGCATGCCGCCAGGCATTGCTGGGGTTTGGGTTAGTGTTTATTGGGGCAGCTTGACGGTTGGGCGGTTGCTTTCGGGCGTGATCGTAGGTCGGATTAGTGTTTTGAGTTTGCTGCGTTTGAGCATGCTGGCGGCGATTATTGGTGTGGTTTTGTTCTGGCTGAATGTTGCTCCGTGGCTGACTTTGATTGGTATTGCCTTGCTAGGCTTAGCACTGGCCCCGATGTTCCCCTCGTTTATTGCCTTGACACCAGCTCGCATGGGGCCAAGCCATTCGGCTAATACGATTGGTTTTCAAATTGCTGCGGCAACCTTGGGCGGCGCTTCGATTACCAGCAGCTTTGGTTTATTGGCCGATGGCTTTGGCCTCGAAATGCTAGGAACTTATCTGTTTGTGGTGGCTTTGGCGATGGCCTTGATTTTTGAGGGCTTGAATCGACTTAAACCGGCAGCATAAGCCTTTGCTGTTTTTCCAATCACCAAGTATCAGCTGCTGCTTGGTGATTTTTGTTGGCCGCCAAATGCACCTTAATTTGTATCGAATGATGCATTGCGGCAAGCTTTCAGCCTGCTAGAATGAGCGTATCTCGCTTGATTGCTGCGCTGGAGGTTTGCCATGATTACTGCTCAACGCCCAAGTTTTAGCCGCTTTTTGTTGATGAGCAGCCTGCTAACAGGTTTGTTGATTGTGCTATTTGCTATGACTCGCTGGTTTGATATTCCGGCTGGCGATGTGACCGATTGGCTGGTGGGAATTGTCAGCGTTTGGTGGCTCTTGGCAATTACGGTCATCCCTTGGAATATCTATTTTGATGCTCGCACGGTGATGGCCGATGCTGAAATTTCGCAGCAACGCGGGATTGTCGTCCAAGCGAGCCAACAGCACTATGCCAAGTCGATTGCCAAAAAATCATTAGTTGGGGCAGTGTTGTTGCATCTGGTTTCGGCGGTGGCCTTATATGGTGTTGCCGCCAGCGATATTAGCAGCGTCGGCTATATTGCAGCCGGGGCAGCGATTTTGCTAACTGGGTTGCGACCAGCCTTACGAGGCTATGAATATGTGGCCCAACGGCTAGCCACGATTCATGAGGAAGTGCGTTTCCCCCGTGATGATATTATGTTGCTCAAAGACAAAGTAGCAACGCTTGAATACAAAATTGAGCAATTGAACCTTGAAGAAGCCGATTCATGGGCCAGCGAGCAGGTCAAACAGGCTGAACGTTTAGAGCGCCGTATCGAGCAATTAAAAGTCGAATTGCAAAGCTTGAGCACCAATAACGAAGCAGCACATCGCCAAATTAGCCGTGAAATTGAACATGCTGTGGCTCAAATTTCGACCGATGGCCAATTTCTGGATCATGCCCGCGAGCTAATTCGTTTCTTCAAACAAGCCTAAAATGCTGGCGAGCGATCCAACCGACTTGGATCGCTCGCCTTTTTGATTAATTGCTGCTATTGGCTGGCAATTTAGCATCGACCGCTGCCATCAAGGTTTTGGCAAAGTCAGTTTCAAAGTTAACTTGTTGACCATCGACAAATACTGTGGGCGTTTGTTGTAGTTGGCGTTCTAGTGCTGCATCGTAAGCAGTGTTGATCACATCAGTATAGGTGCCTGCATCGACACAACTTTCAATTTTTTGGCGATCAGCGCCTGCTTGCTCGACAGCGGCCATAATTTGGGTTTTTGGCCCAAGGCTTTTGGCCCATTGGGTTTGGCTATTGAACAAGGCATTATGAATTGGCCAAAATAGATTTTGATCGCCAGCACAACGGGCGATTTCAGCAGTTAATTGGGCCGATTGATGGATTGTTTTCAGCGGAAACTCACGGAAGATTACTTGAGCTTTGCCAGTTTCGACATACAACCCATCGAAATCGGCTTGCGCTAATTCGAGTTCTAGCGTGCGGCAAGCTGGGCATTCATAATCGGCGTAAATTTCGACTTTAACTGGTGCATCGGGCTGGCCTTTGTACCAATAGTTATCAGCAGTTTTGCCAACGGGCGCGTTCAAACCAGCTTGGTTAGGCATTGGCCCAGTATTGCTGACGCTGGCGGGCTTGCTCAGTGATTGAACGAGCACAAAGCCAATTCCAAGAATGCCAATTAACCCAAGGGCGAGATAAAACATTTTGAACGAACGGGCGGGCTGGTTGCGGCGATGGCCTTTGCCTGAACGGGTTGAGCTACTCATTATGCACATCCTCAAAAAAGCTGTAGATCTACAGCATCAACAAGATCTGAATCGAACGGATGGACTCAGCTTGTTGGGCGAGGAGGCGGTGTGGTTGGCTGCCCAATATACGGGTAAGCTTGTTGTGATGGAATCAGCCATTGTTGGCGTTGGCTGGCTAGGTTGCGACTGAAGCAGGGCAGAATTAACACCATTGGAAACCAAGCGACCAACTGCACGACCGTGTTGGCGGGGCTACTTGGCTCAACCGCATAACTTGGCATAGCCGAGTGTTCGGTAGTGCATTCTAAGGTGATTGGTTGTTCGATGACTGGGGTTTTAAGTTGGGCTTGGGCTTCACAATTAACCACGCAGCCGACTGGGCAACCCACACCAAGATGCAGCACCATTGCCCAACAGAGCAATTGCTGCCATAAAATGCCCAGTACGCTAGTTATTTGGCGCAGTTTAACCACAAGCAAACCCTAAAATCGATCAACCTACGCCGATCATACCATAGCTTTGGATTGAAAGATCAGGTTAAGCGCTGATTTTTTAGGCGATTAATTGAATGTTTAATCCCCATTAATCAAGCGTTTCATAATAGCTAATTTTGCGTTTAACCGCCTCAAGATGTTGTTGCACCTCAGTTAGTTGCTGCTCAACCCGCAGTCGATGCGCTTTTAACAAGTTCAAACGATCGCGCACGGTATGGTCGCCTTGATGCAGCAATTCGGTGTAGCGTCGAATATCACGAATCGGCATGCCTGTAGCCCGTAGGCATTTGATGAAATGAATCCAATTGATATGGCGTTGGGTATAGGAGCGATAGCCATTTTGCTGATTACGATCAACCAAATCGTGCAATAATCCTGCACGTTCGTAATAGCGCAAGGTGTGGGCGCTGAGGCCAGTAATTTCGGCCATCTGTTGGATGGTTAAGCTTTGTTCAACGACCTGTTGCATTACCATACATTCAACTCCTGCACAAACGTCAACATTTGCTGCTTGCATGATATAGCTTAGAGTGTGCTCTAAAGCAAGTGGCAATTGCGGGGTTTACTGATTGCGCCAGGTTGAATTTGCTAAAGTTCCGCCGATTAATGCTTCGAGCGTGGCAAAGGGGCGCTGATCGGCGGGCACACGCACCCCAAAATCTTTAAAATGCACCTCGGCTTGTTGCTGACCACCTGCGATAATCCCAAGATCGATTCGGCTAGCAGGCAGACGCGGCATCTCCCAACTTGCTTGGTGGTAATCGTTGATAAATAGTGAATGCTGTTGATGCTCTACCAACAGGGAGATTTTATTAAATTGGCCAGTACGATAGCCGTGGATTGGGCGGCGTTGCAAGTAAATTTTCCAAAAATCGCCCCCATGAAACCCTTGAATAACTGAAAACTCGCCACTTCGATCGCGAATGCGAATTAAGCCATGACAGGCATCGCTGATCTCCTCAAATATAAGCGCCAACCCATCATCAGTCCCAGCCTCGCTAACAAAGCGCCCATAAACCGAACAATAATAGCGATCAGGTGTGAAGCATTGCGAATCGGCTCCGATAAACATTTCGCTGACAAAGCGATTGCTCAACCGCAGTTCGAGGCATTGATTGCTGATCGAACGTTCGACGCGGCCTGAATCATCATCTTTACTGCCAAGCCCCCAGTGATGGGCATTCGATTCAAAGCTATCGCGAAACAAGATCGGCCATGTGCTTTCGATTTGGCTTGGGCTTGGCAGATCGTTGGTGCTGATGCTTGGATCTGGCAAGCGTTGTTCGACCCGCCGAATGACCTCAGCCGTTTGCAGTTGATCAGCTGGAGTGTTGTAGCGTGACCAACGTGGATTGATCGCATACAACATCAGATCGATTTGAAAGCCGGTTAGCCCCAACATATCGCCGAGCCGTTCAACTGGCTCTGGAGTACGGGGAGCGTAATCGCCAGCAAACCAATGGGCTAATGAACGGCGCGAAATTCCAGTTGCTTGAGCCAAATCATCGTAGGTGCGAATGCGATCGGGGTTGGGGCGTAAGGCAAAAAAGATGTGTAACAAGTCGGCAAAGGTGTAGTTTGGGCTATGCATTGGTTGAATTTCCTCAAACGTTAGGCTGAGTTGCACAAACATGCAACTCGGCCCGATCGGCTTTGCTAGTCTGCTTGGTATGGAATAGCGACTGCAAGGAGGAACACCAATGTCAGACTTAACTCCGCTGGAATTACGGATCGTATGCTTGATTGCTGATGGCCACACTGACCGCGAGATTGCTGGATTGTTACATTTGCAAGAAAACACCATCGGCTGTTATTTGCGCGAAATTTACAGCAAGCTCGATGTGCGCAGTCGTACCCAATTGATCAAACGGGTGTTTGACCTCAAGCTTAAGCCCGAATTTGGCGGCGCTTGCTAACATTTTAACACGTTCGTGTATTCCTGAATCCTCACAGATCGATGTATCGTTGTGCGTAGATGTATATGGCTAGCTTACTTTGAAATTAAATCAATTTGTTGTAATCAGAAAGGATATCTCAACCTACAGTCATAACTTCAACAAACCCCATTGCGTTGAAGGTAGCTAGACCAAACGCCGAAAATTCTCCTGTTGGCTTCTGTCTGCTAAAACCAATGAGTAATAACAAGGATTGATCGAATGAAACATTTGTTATATCGCTGGGGTTTACTGATCGTGCTGGCTGGTATGCTGATCCCTCAATCAAGTTTTGCATCTGGAATTGGAACTATTGCCGATCAACCTGTGGATATTCCTGTAAGCCCTGATTCGACGATGCATGGAATGACGATAATTTTTGCCCGCGAAGGCACATCAACGGCAATTTATTTGCGTTTATGTTCCGATGCTCCCTATTTTCAAATGCGTTCGGAAAGCGTTGGCATTTGGCGGAGTGAAGTTTATAATCGCTCAGGCTCTAGTGGTGGTTGTTCGCCGAGTAATACTGAATGGTGGCGGATGGTGATCAATATTGCATCCAATAGCCCTGAGGTATTTCGCATCTATGCAACAGCGAATGATGTGTTGTTGAGCGAAGGCGATTTTATGGAGCGAGCCGCCCGCACCGATTGTCGGGTGACCGGCCATGGTACAGGAACATGTTCGCCTGTCAGCCCTGGTCAAGTATCGGTTCCACGGATGAATATCGACGAGCCACATACTGGTCAAGTTGTTAGTGGGATGGTATCGATTCGTGGCTGGGCGGTTGATCTTGGTTCACTCAACGGATCGGGAGTAACCGATGTGCATGTGCGCATTAATGGCAATTTTCTTGGTGCTGCCCAATATCCTCAGGCTCGCCCCGACCTTGCAGGCCATTTTGGTGATGCGCGTTTTATTAATGCAGGCTATCTTTTTACCTTTGATGCGCAGCAAATTCCTGCAGGCCATGCCACAATTAGCCTTTCTTATCGCAGTGGGATTACGGGGCAGTGGCATACGGTTGATCGGGTGATTGCAATTAATCATATCAATGTGCCGCCCCATATTCCGCAACCAAGCAGCCCAAGCAATGGAAGTACTCTGCACACAGCCCAAATTACTTTGCAAGCTCAAGATATGGGCGATCCTGACAATGGGCCAAATCCGGCGCGAAACTTCCAATTTGTCATCGAACGGGTTGATGGCACATGGAGCCAAGCTTCAAATTGGGTTGGATCGTCATGGCCAGTAACAGTACCGCGTGGTGGTGATTATCGTTGGCGGGTGCAGGCAGGCGACGGTCAAGCAGGTAGCGAATTTAGCGGATGGGTCAACCTAAAAAGTACACTAATTATCCCTGCCGATCCTTCTGGGCCGTATCCACAACTTCCACATGAATGGAATGTGCCCTACTTTTGGCAGGGGGATAGCCGTTGGAGTGGCGTTACGATGCAATCCTGTGGAGGCAACATTGGGCCTGTCGGTTGTGCCTTAACCTCATTGGCGATGCTGTTTCAATATTATGGGGTTGATAAAAATCCTAGTACATTAAATAGTTGTATGGGCAATCAAGCATGTCCGATGGTTTGGGCTGGCTCACGGCTGCTGCCTTGTGGTAATAATCGCATTCAATATGTCGCATGGCCGGCTTTCTCCTATCAACGCTTGGAGCAAGAACTCCGCAAGGCTCCAGTAATTTTAGAAATCAGTCATCCTAGCCGTGGATTGCATTTTTTGGTTGTGCTTGGTGGTTCAGGTACTGACCCTGGAAACTATATTGTAAATGATCCTGGGATCAAAAATGGTGCACGCACAACCTTAAAAAATAGTTTGCGCTTGTTTCAGGGATTTACGCCCTCAAGTATGCGGATTTACGATGGCACTCCCGCGACTACGCTTAGCCCGAGCATTGATCAGCCTGCTGCACCAACATTTAGCAAGCTAGCATTAGCCCAGCAAAATGTGGTTGGGGCAGTCAATCTTTATCGCAATACTGACACCGACATGATTCTTGAATTAACTGCCCAAAGCAATGCTGGTGATATCCAATCAATCCAAGTTTGGACAGATCAGTATGCTAATGATGCATGGCAACCGTATAGCCAGTATGTGAGTGTCCCGTTTGATCAAGAATTCTTTGTGCGTTTTCGTGATAGCCAAGGAAATGTATCCGAGGTGTTTAGTGCCAAAGCGCCGAGTGCGCCTGACTCGATTCAACAAGCGTTCTATCCATTGTATCTACCAGTTAATCTAAGTAACTTTAAATAAAATCATTGATATAACTTTATCCAATAGCCCAATGGGTACACCATTGGGCTATTTCTAATTAGCTTATTAAATAATCGGCCCTACGAATACAGTGTGACCATTGGCTTGGCTGCGATCGGCGGCGGTTGCTACAATCGCGCTGGCAAATTCTTCAATTGTGGGAATTGGCTCAGGGCTGTGTTCTTTACGGGCGGCCAAAAAGCCAGGTTGGGCACGATCAAGCAATTTGGGCGTGATCGTGCCTTCGATCATATCGCCGCTAACCACATAAAAATGAATTCCACGCTGGATAAATTGATCAATCCGTTCACGCAGTGCCATTTCGCCAGCTTTTTTGCTGCTAGCAACTGGCTCATAGCCAGCGATAATTGGCCGTTCGCCATAGAAATGCGCCCAATGACTGGTGACGAAAACAATGCAACTGCCAGCCTGCATCAATGGCAACATTGTTTCGACGGTTTGAACTTGGGCGGTTAAATTGAGATCCATGGCGTAGCTAGCTGGTTTATCTTTTTCAAGGCCACCACTAGCATTGAGTACCAATAGATCGAGTTTGCCAAAGGCTTGTTGAATTTGGGTTTGGGTCGTAATCAAATCATTAATTTGGGTTAAATCGGCCTGAGCCAGGAGCGCAGTCCGGCCAAGCGCAGTTATTTCGCTGGCAACCGCTTCGGCTCGCGAGGCTTTGCTGCGATAATTAATCACGATATCGGCTCCGCGTTGCGCCAGCTGGCGACTAATTTCGGCTCCAATGCCGCGCGAAGCTCCAGTTACTAAGGCAACTTGCCCACTAAAATCCTGTGGCACACACGATCCTTTCACGTAGCTCGGTTGGTTTCCCCAAACTGGAGAAAGCTAGCACGATTATACATTCCATTGCAAGCACGGAGGCGTTGGCCCCATTTATTAGGATGGGATGCCCAATCGACACCCTTGGTATACTAGTGATGAGCGCGTGATAAAGAAAGGAAGAGCCTTGGATTAATCTCCTACCGAATCGTGAGGGTTCCATTGACTTGGCACATGCGCTGGCCGAGATACAATGTTAGTTCCAAAATATTATTTTTCGTGTATGCTTTGCTTTTAAATATCTGAGGCGCTAGACGACGATGATCGTGCGACGATGCATGAGAGGCGCAACGATGAACTACAAAGTTTTTTTAGTCGAGGACGAGATCATAGCCCGTGAAGGGATTCGCGACGCGATTGACTGGGCAGCGGCGGGCTATCAGTTTTGCGGCGAGGCTTCGGATGGTGAAATTGCCCTCCCAATTATCCGTGAGCGACGGCCCGATATCGTGATTACTGATATTAAAATGCCGTTTATGGATGGCCTACAGCTCTGCCGAATTTTGAAGGAGACGCTGCCGACGACGAAAATCATGATCCTCAGCGGCCATGATGAGTTTCGCTACGCTCAGGAAGCAATCCAAATCGGGGTTACTGAATACCTACTTAAACCGATTGTTGCCCAAGATCTGCTAGCGGCGTTGCGCAAGATCGCTGGTCAGATCGATCAGGAACGCCAAGCTCGGGAACAGCTAGATGCCCTTCAAACGCAGATGTCTAATCATCAACCAGTGTTGCGCGAACGCTGTCTGCTTGACCTTGTAGCTGGTAGTAGCTCGACAACCGACTTTATGGAGCAAGCACGTAGCCTTGAAATTGATCTTTTGGCACCATGGTATCAGGTGCTGGTGATGCACGCCATGCCGCCTAGCGCCACAACAGCGCCGCTATATGCCGTCTATCAACAGATCGATGTGATCGTCGCCGCAATTCTGGGCGAATCGCGGTCGGTTGTGGCCTTTAAGCATGGCATGGAAGATACGATCTTGATTATCAAGGGTTCAACCCGAGTTGATGTGCTCCAGCGAGCGGATGGACTGGCTGCTGCCCTGCGCCAGCGCGTGGCCGAGCAAATTGGCTGTCGGGCTATGATTGGCAGCGGCGACCCAACCGAGCGACTCAGCTTGATCTCCCAATCGTTTTCGCAGGCGCTGGCGCAGATCGAGCACCCAATCGAACTCCCAGTGGAAGTCGAGCCATACGACCACGATCAACTCCACGGCGGTGCAATCATTATGAAAGCCCGCGCTTATATTGATGCCAACTATGCAGATCCTGCGATGTCGCTGGGCCAGGCAGCTGCTCATGTGTTACTCAGCCCAACCTATTTCAGCGCCGTCTTTCGGCGCGAGGTTGGCGAGACCTTTATTGACTACCTGACCCATGTCCGTATGCGCAAGGCTATCGAACTTCTGCGCTCAACCTCGCTGACTGCCAGCGAGATCGCCTATCGCATTGGCTATCAGAACCCGCGCTATTTCTACTCGGTGTTTCGTAAGGTTGTTGGGCAACCACCTAATGAATTCCGCCGACACTCCTAGCGAAAACTAGCGCATCTAGATTGCGAGAGGATATGTGTGATGGATGAGCATTTGTCAAATCGTGAGCCTATCGCAGTCGCATTGGCTAAACGAGCTGTGGCTCCTCGGTTACGTCTGCGACTTTCCATCCGCGATAAAATTCTGCTGGCATTGCTGATGGTGGTCATCCTGATGAGCGTGCCATATATCTTCCTAATCGTCCCTGGCCTAGAATACAAAACCCAATATGATGTGCTTATTCAGAACATTACCACTGCTAATAGCATTAACGGTTATATCAAGCCATCGATTGATGCCGAGATCTGGGAAATTATCGCTGGCAAGAAACCATTTGCCCAAGGTACTCAATATGCAACCCTGAGTGATGTTGATCATCGTATTGAGCAGATGATCGATAACTCCAGCTCGGAAAAGGGTCGAGTCAAACTGCGAATTATTCAGCACACGCTGCAAACGCTGCGCAGTTCGATCGATCAGGTCGGCATTCAGATCGCCCAGAACAAAACTTTTGCTGAGAATTTGGTGCTGATGGAAGAGATTCGCAGCATCACCCAGCTCATTGAGGGTAATGTGCAGGCGTATGCGCTCTTCGAGGTTAATCGTACTCAACAACAATATCAGGCTATGCAAAGCGACCTGACCCGCTGGGCGATCGGTGGCCTAGCGGTGATTATGACCTCGATCCTCTTCTCAATCGTTGCTGCCTGGCGAATCTCAAAAAGTATCTATGTTCCAATCAAGAAGCTGCACGACGTTACTACAACGATTGCTCGTCAGGATCTTGAGGCGCTGGTAATTGCTGATAACGCCGATGAGATCACCGAGCTAGGGTTAAGCTTCAACATCATGGTCGGCAAGATCAAGGAATTGCTCGATGCCAAGCTTGAGGAACACGAGAACCTCAAAAAGGCCGAGCTACGAGTGCTGCAGGCTCAGATCAATCCGCATTTTCTTTACAACACCCTTGATGCGATTATCTGGATGGCCGAAGCCAAGCGCACAGCGCAGATCGTCGATCTGGTTGCGGCGTTGTCGCGTTTCTTCCGAATCACGCTGAGTAAAGGTAAAGATTGGATCACGGTTCATGATGAGATTGCCCATATCGAAAGTTATCTGACGATCCAAAAGATTCGCTACCGCGATATCCTCGACTACCAGATCGACATTCCCGATGACACCCGTAGTAGCGAGATGCTCAAGTTGACCCTCCAACCGTTGGTGGAAAATGCGCTCTATCACGGAATCAAGAATAAGCGCAATGGCGGCACTATTGTGGTGCGTGGCCGCTGGCTCGATGCTGATCGGCTGCAAATCGAGGTCGAGGACAACGGTATTGGCATGACGCAAGAACGGCTGGCCCATGTGCGGGAGCTGCTGGCAGCGGGCAACCTCTGGATGACAGGTGCTATGCAGGTCGTTGAGGATGGCTACGGCATCAGCAATGTCAATCAGCGGATCAAGCTCTACTATGGCTCCGACTATGGGCTGTCGATCGAAAGCGAACATGGGCGTGGCACATGTGTGGTCCTGATCATCCCACGGCAGCGTGGCAGCACCGCACAACCATCGTTGTCGCTTGCTACTTCTTAGCACGAGCAATGAGGTATGGGGTTATGGATATCAAGCAGCACAATTTGCCGCAAGTCCGACGGGCGATCGAAGCCAACCTGCCCCGTCTGGCTTGTCGGCCTTGGCTCTGATTTTGTACCGCACGCTTGACAGGTGGGCTATCAATAACGTATAGTTATGTGCATATGCACTTATCTTGAAGGAATGCCGATGGAATCCAACGTGTTAGCCGAATTGCGTTTTTGCGCCTGCGCCAACCTACGGCGGACGGCCAGGATTGTGACGCAAGTATATGACGATGCACTCAAGGAGACCGGCCTCCATTGTAGCCAGTTTACCCTGCTGGGTACGCTGGCGCTGATCGGACCTCGTGGCATGGGACAGCTCGCCGAGGCGCTTGGGATGGATCGGACTACCCTGACCCGCAATCTTCGGGCGCTCCAGCGCGATGGCTTGGTCGAAGACCAGCCCGATGGCGATGGCCGCCGCCGCCGGGTGGCGATCACTGCTCGAGGTGTTGTGGCGCTTGAGGAGGCGCTGCCGCTTTGGGAGCAGGCACAAAAACAGGTTGTCGCGGTGCTTGGTAGCGATCAGTTCGGCGATTTACTCGACAGGCTAAAAATGCTGCGCCATGGGGTTCGCTAATTTTTTTGATCATTTACGTGTATATGCACTTATATTTGGAGTATCTATGGCTCATTTGCAGAATCATCCGACGGTGCTGCGTTTCAAACGAGAGCGGGCTGCGCAGTCAAACGAGGAATCGCCGAGGCTGGCCGATGCGACACTCCGCGAGCTTTGCCTCGACTCTGGTGCAGACGATGTGGGCTTCGTATCCATCGATCGGGCCGAGCTTGACAATCAGCGAGCCGAGATCTTGGAAAATTTTCCTTGGGCACGCAGCCTGATTAGTATCGTCTGCCGCATGAATCGCGAGCCGATCCGCAGCCCGGCGCGATCGGTTGCCAATCTGGAGTTCCACCACACGGTTGATCACGCCGAAGCGGCAGCGCATACGATTGTCGCGGCGCTAGAGGCACAGGGCGTGCGTGCGGCCAATCCGGCTAGCGGCTTTCCGATGGAAGTCGAGCGGTTTCCTGGCAAAAGCTGGATCATCTCGCACAAACCGGTGGCGGTAGCGGCGGGACTTGGGCAGATGGGAATTCACCGCAACGTGATTCACCCGCGCTTCGGCAACTTTATCTTGCTGGGTACGATTGTCACCGATGCCGTCATTGGGGAAGAGAGCAAACCGATCGATTACAATCCCTGTCTGGAATGCAAGCTCTGCGTGGCGGCCTGCCCAGTTGGTGCAATCAGTCCATCTGGCGACTTCGACTTCGGAGCCTGTTTTACCCACAATTATCGCGAGTTTATGGGCGGCTTCAACGATTGGGTGGAAACGCTCGTGTCAAGCAAAGATGCCCCGACCTATTACGAGCGCACCTCGGCGAGTGAGACAGCCTCGATGTGGCAAAGCCTCAGCTTTGGAGCCTCTTATAAGGCGGCCTACTGCATCGCCGTCTGTCCAGCTGGTGATGACGTTATCGCGCCTTTTCTGACTAATCGGGCTGGCTTTCTGAAGGAGGTGGTCAAGCCGTTGCAAGATAAGGTCGAAACCATCTACGTATCAGCCGAAACGACGGCGGCCTATGTGCGGCGGCGCTTTCCTCACAAGCGGGTTAAGCGGGTCGGCAGTGGCATCCGCTTTTCCTCAGTCGAATCCTTCGTCAAAAGCCTGCCGCGGGTTTTCCGTCCGGCGGCTGCCGAAGGGGTAAACGCGATCTACCATCTGGTTTTCAGCGGTGCCGAGGACTATGCGGCAACCATCAGCATTGGCGACGGGCCTGATTCGAGGAAGCGAGTGATGATCACGGAGGGCTGCGTCGGCCATGCCGACCTGCGGATTGCTGCCGACAGTCAGACGTGGCTGGCGATCGTGGCTGGCGATCGCACCCCAGCATGGGCGCTTATCCGGCGCAAGCTACGATTACGCGGCTCGCTGCGGCTGATGAAGGTGTTTCGTGCCTGCTTCGCGGCCTGAGTGAGAAGGCGCTGTTACGCGTAGGCTAATCTAGTCGATCACGGTAAGGATGGTGCGTATCTGCATGCCGATCCAATCACGCCAATACATCCTCAGATAATAGCCTATGCGTTCTCGACTGATTTTTTGAATGCGCGGTTGCATCTTTAACTATGCATTGCAGCGATTGCGCCTGATCGCTGCTGATAGAAAGGCAAAAGGTCTCATGAAACTTTCAGCAAACACAATCCTTATCACGGGCGGAACGAGCGGTATTGGCTTGGAACTCGCCAAGCAACTCCACCAACGACAGAATACCATTCTCGTGACCGGACGAGACCCCAATAAACTCCGAGCCATCCACGAACATATTCCAGGGGTACAGACCTATCAAAGCGATGTTAGTGATCCGGCGGCAATTGCCGCACTCTATGAACGCGTGACGAACGAGTTTCCTGATCTGAATATGCTGATCAATAACGCTGGTGTGATGCGAACGCTGCGGCTGAACGGGCGGATTGGATTACAGGACATTGGCCGTGAGATTGAGGTCGATCTGCTTGGACCAGTGCGCATGATCGAGCAATTCTTGCCGTTTCTCAAAACAAAGCCCCATGCCACCATCATTAATACCTCGTCATTGCTGGCCTTTGTACCTTTGGCCAGTTCTCCTATTTACAGCGCTGCAAAGGCTGGCTTGCATTCCTATACCCAATCCCTCCGCATCCAGCTGCACGATACGAGTGTTACGGTAGTTGAACTGGCTCCGCCTGCCACCATCACCCCATTACTGGAGAACTTGGGTTCCGACACCCTCAATAGTAAGAGTCCAATCGTGATGAATGTTGATAAGATGGTGCGCGTAGCTCTGGAGCAACTCGAACACGACACCACCGAAATTCGGCCAGGCATGAGCAACATCATGAAGCTGATGAGCCGTTTTGCACCGACTTTTATCCTGAAGCAGGTGAATAAGTCCATCGCCAACGATTTGGCAAAATCCAGCCTAATCGAGGATCGGTGAGACGTATGCTTGGCTTGAAAACGGGACACAGCGGAAATGGTCTGTGACATGCTCCGAAAAGTAGAGTTTAGGATGGAGCACCAGTACCTCATCGAGGGTCGTCCCGTGTGGGTTGGCGTGATCGTGACAAGAATTATGATCAAGGGTATGCGACCCATTGGTTGTGGGTCATACCTTATAATCGTAAAAAATCGAACACCAGGCTAAAAAATCATACACTGCGATCGGTAAAAAATCGTTAAAATAGCGGATATTCTGCGTAGGAATAACGCTTGTTCGCTCCCGGCCAACTGCTATACTAACCACAGTAGCCCATCGATCAGTTGATCTACCGACCACGTCTGGTCTGGAAATCGCCAAAGGAGGCGCTCCCCAATGAAAGCCCTTGCACTCTACCGCCGCGTCATCGCACTGTCTATGGTGTTGACTCTGGCGGCGTGCGGCGGCTCCTCGCCTAGTACCAGCGGAGCAACAGCATCCCCACTCGATGTTCAGACCAAAACCTATCCTGAGTTGGTTGTCGGGTTTGCCCAAATCGGAGCCGAAAGCGAGTGGCGCACCGCCAACACGCGCTCGATCCAAGATACGGCGAACCTGCTCGGGGTCGAATTGGATCTTTCCGATGCCCAGCAACAGCAGGAAAACCAGATCAAGGCCATCCGTTCATTTATTGCCCAAGGTGTCGATGTTATCGGAGTTTCGCCAGTGGTTGAGACGGGCTGGGACGAGGTTTTTGCCGAGGTGAAACAGGCCGGCATCCCGCTAATCCTGCTCGATCGCAACGCCGCTGTGCCCGACGATCTCTATAGCGTGCGAATCGGCTCGGACTTTGTTGAAGAGGGTCGGCGGGCCTGTGGCGAGATGGCCCGCCTGCTCGATGGTCAAGGATCGATCATCATCTTGGAAGGAACCCAAGGATCAGCACCGATGATCGGACGAGGCACTGGCTTTCAGGAATGCCTGCGCGAACATCCTGGTCTGCAGGTGATCGACATCCAGTCCGGCGATTTCATTCGCGCCCGTGGCAAAGAAGAAATGGCAGCCTTACTGCAAACGCATGGCAGCAGCATCGACGGCGTGTTTGCTCAGAACGATGACATGGCGCTTGGTGCGATCGAGGCGATCGAGGAGTATGGGCTACGGCCTGGCATTGATATCAAGATTGTTTCGATTGATGCGGTACGAGCCGCCTTCGAAGCGATGATCGCTGGCAAGCTGAACGCTACCATCGAGTGTAACCCGCTGCTTGGTCCACTGTTCTTCGAGACGGCGCTGAACTTGGCCAATGACACACCAGTCGAAAAATGGATCAAGCCGATCGAGGGCGTATACCGACAGGATACCGCCGCACAGGAATTGCCTAGGCGCAAATATTAGGTAATTTCCTCCCACTGTTGAAACCCTTTTGAGCTATGAAGTCCGCGTGACTAATCATTCTTAGGTTCGCACAGGTTGCGTGCCGCGTATCACGCCGTGCCTGGCGAAGAGCTACGCAAAAATTTCTCATCGCGAACAATGGTTTGCTGGCCAGATTTTCTATTCTCTAAGGAGGACGTTCCATGAGTATTTCACGATCATTCGCGACGCGTCTGTTGGCGCTACTGGTTATCATCGGCTTGGCCGGTTGCGGTGCCTCGGAAGCTACCACTGCACCATCGGCGAACGCGCCAGCGGCGGGAGCGAAAACCTACAGCGACATGGTGCTGTGCTATCCGCAGCTTGGAGCTGAAAGCGACTGGCGTACCGCCAATACCGCCTCGATCAAAGAAACAGCGGCAACTCTTGGAATTAAACAACTCGTCTTCTCTGATGCCCAACAGAAACAAGAAAATCAAATTTCCGCCGTGCGTGCCTGTATCCAGCAGGGCGTGGATGTGATTGCCCTGCCACCAGTGGTTGAGGATGGCTGGGATGCTGTTCTGACCGAGGCTAAGAATGCTGGAATTCCAGTGATTATTGTTGACCGCAGCGTGAGCGCCGATAAATCCCTGTATAGCACCCACATCGGTTCCAATATGGTGTTGGAAGGCGAGCGAGCTGCCGCAGAGTTCAACAAGATGATGCCAAACGGCGGCGTGATTCTCGAACTCTCAGGAACCACTGGCTCCGGTGCAGCAGTCGGGCGAGCCAAGGGTTTGCGCAACAAACTCAACTCCAATATCACTATCCTCGACTCGCAAACTGGTAATTTCACTCGGGCTGAGGCCGTCCCTGTGATGCAGGCGCTGCTGAAAAAATACACGCCTGGCAAAGATTTCCAAGGTTTATTTATCCACAACGACGATATGGGCATCGGCGCAATCGAAGTCCTCAAGGCAGCTGGTGTCCAACCAGGCGATCTCAAGATTGTGTCGGTAGACGGCACACGCGGTGGCTTCCAAGCTATGGTTGATGGCTGGTTTCAAGCCGATGTTGAATGTAACCCACTGCTTGGCCCACAGGTGTTCGAACTGGCGCTGAAGCTTATGAACGGTCAGCCAGTTGAGCCAGAAGTGATCACCAATGAAACGGTCTACTATCCAGAGAACGCCGCAGAGCTGTTGCCGACGCGCAAATACTAGCCGCCAATGCTGCTGGGGGAGATATCGCATCTCTCCCAGCGGGGTCAATCGGCGATATGGGAAAGGCGAGTGATCATTATGGCTGATCCGCAGAATCTTATCACCGTCAAAGGTATTTCCAAAGCATTTCCCGGGGTTGTCGCCCTCGAAGGTGTCGATTTTACGCTGCGAAAAGGCGAGATCCATGCCCTGATGGGCGAGAACGGTGCTGGTAAATCTACCCTGATCAAAATTCTTACTGGGGTGGAGCAGCCCGACACAGGCAGCATTGAGCTAGAAAACAAGGCTATCCGCATCAAATCTCCGCAGCATGCGCAGGAGCTTGGCATCAGCACGGTGTATCAAGAGATTAATCTTTGCACGAATATTTCTGTCGCCGAAAATATTATGCTCGGCCATGAGCCACGGCGCTTTGGCGGTATCTACTGGAAAAAGCTGAACGAATTGGCCCGCCAAGCCCTAGCACGACTTGGTATCGAGTTGGATGTAACGCAGCCGCTCGGCATCTACTCGATCGCGATCCAACAGATGGTTGCGATCACCCGCGCTCTTGAGATAGCCTCGGCCAAAGTGCTAATCTTGGATGAACCAACCTCAAGCTTGGATGCTAACGAAACTGCGCGGCTTTTTGCGGTCATGCGGGCGCTCAAGCAGGCGGGCATCGGGGTTGTGTTTGTCACGCATTTCTTAGATCAAGTGTACGAAATCGTTGATCGGGTGACTATTCTGCGCAATGGGAGCTTCGTTGGCAGCTTCGATATTGCAGCTCTCCCACGGGTTGAACTAGTGGCTAAAATGCTTGGGCGAGTGGTCGGCGAATTGCAGGCACTGGCTCATGACAAAACGCAGGTCGAGCGCCAGCCCGATCAGGGACGATTGATCGATGCAAGCGGTCTTGGCTTGAGCGGCATGCTGGAACCACTCGATCTGACCATGAATGCTGGTGAAGTGCTTGGAATTGCAGGGCTGCTCGGCTCTGGTCGTACCGAGTTGGCAAGCCTGCTTTTTGGCATTGCGACTCCTGATAGTGGCACATTGCTGGTCGATGGGCAGTCGGTTGCGCGGTTTTCTCCGCGAGAATCGATCAAGCGTGGAGTTGCGCTATGTCCTGAGGATCGCAAGGCCGAGGGAATTGTGGGCGATCTCAGCATTCGTGAAAATATTATCCTTGGCTTGCAAGGACGTTATGGCTGGTTCAGGTTCATTGGCAAACAGCAGCAATATGAGATTGCCGAGAAATACATCAAACTGCTTGGTATTCGCACGCCATCGCCCGACCAGTTGGTTAAAAACTTAAGCGGCGGCAACCAACAGAAGGTTATTCTTGCTCGCTGGCTTGTTACCCAGCCACGCCTGCTGATTCTCGATGAACCGACGCGGGGCATTGATGTAGGTGCCAAGGCCGAGATTCAAAAGTTGGTGCTGGAATTAGTTAAGGATGGCATGTCAATCGTGTTTATTTCCTCCGAGTTGGAAGAGGTGGTGCGGATCAGCGATCGTATCCTAGTCTTGCGCGACCGCGCCAAAGTGGCCGAGTACGACCATTCAGTCAGTGATCGAACTCTTATGCAAACGATGGCAGGTGAGGCATGAACTACAAGGCTTCTTTCAAGCGGATTCGCGAAAGCCGCCTGTTCTGGGTGCTTACCGCGTGGGCGGTTATCCTTGGATTTAATGCGCTATTTATCCCCGAATTTTTTCGCATCAATATCCAAGATGGTCATCTCTATGGCAATCTGATTGATGTGCTGAATAATGGTGCACCGCTCATGCTGGTGGCGATCGGGATGACGCTGGTGATTGCTACTGGCGGTATCGATCTTTCGGTTGGAGCTGTTATGGCGATCTCAGCAGCTATGGGTGCTGTTCTGATCAACCCCGCACCGACCGATAAGTTGGTCTCAAATGAGATCCTGACCAGAAACGCTACCAATACGCCGCTGGCAATCATCGTGCTAGCAACGTTGGCGGCGGGGATGTTGTGCGGCCTTTGGAATGGTCTGCTGGTTTCGCGAGCTAAGATCCAGCCACTGGTGGCAACCTTGATATTAATGGTTGCTGGTCGGGGTATTGCCCAGCTGATTACCAACGGTCAGATTATCACAATCTACTACACGCCCTACTTTTGGTTTGGCAACGGCTACATCTTGGGTCTGCCTGTATCGATCTATATTGTTGCAGCGGTGGCAATCATCACCTGGATTGGTGTGCGCAAAACCCCGATCGGATTGTTCATCGAGGCCGTGGGGATTAATCCAAAAGCCACCTATTATAGTGGGATCAGTGCCAAGAATATTCAGTTGCTGGCCTACACGTTTAGCGGTTTTTGCAGCGCTCTCGCTGGATTGATCCTTAGCTCCTACGTGCATAGTGCCGATGGTAACAACAATGGCCTTAACTATGAGCTGGACGCAATTCTGGCCGTTGTGATGGGTGGGACGATGTTGTCTGGTGGGCGTTTTTCGCTCCTAGCGAGCGTGATCGGCGCGATGGTCATCTGGACATTCACGCTTTCGATGTATGCGCTGGGAGTGCCAGCAAACGCCTTGCTCGCTGGACGGGCAGTGCTAGTTCTGCTGGTAATCCTGCTCTATTCCGATCGTCGGCTGATCAAACGCCGTAGCAAGAGCGCGGATCATCAGAACAAGCCGGATGTGATGACATCAGACGAGAAACTGGATCTCCCGCGCCCATAGCGGCGGATCGCTACGAGTCACCGCTTTGAAAGGGATTCACCATGACACAACGCCTGAAGCTTTCCGTCCTGCGGCATGGCCCGCTACTGACAACAATTACGATTTTTCTGATGGCCTATATCATTGGTTCCCAACTGTATCCTGCTATGCAACGGCCTCAGGCATTTTTCAACCTGTTTATAAATAATGGCTTCCTGCTGATCGTTGGGATCGGTATGACCTTTGTGATTATCACTGGAGGGATTGACCTTTCGGTGGGTGGGGTCTTGGCACTGACGACGGCGGCATCGGCTGCGCTGCTCAAATTGGGGGTCAGTGCAGCTGTCGTTATACCGCTGATGCTGGTCATGGGCACAGCGATTGGGCTTGGACTGGGCAGCATTATCCATTTTTTCAAAGTGCAGCCGTTCATCGTTACCCTGATGGGTCTGTTTTTTGCCCGTGGCCTTGCCTACATCATCAGCCTCACATCGGTCACTATCACCGACCCATTTTACAAATATCTTGCCCTTACCCCAATCCATATTCCGTTTTTTGCTAAAGCCTATGTCTACATTCCCACCCTTGTCGGTCCGCTGCTGCTGCTTGTGGCGATCCATCTTGCCTACTTTACCCGTTTTGGCCGCATTATGTATGCCATCGGCAACAACGAGCAGTCGGCTGGCCTGATGGGTTTTCCGGTTGGCCGTACCAAAATCATGGTTTATGCCTTCAGCGGCTTTTGCTCAGCTCTCGCCGGAATCGTATTTAGTATCTCGCTGCTCGCTGGCTACGGGCAGTTCGCGACTGGGGTTGAATTGGATGTCATCGCGGCGGTGGTGATGGGTGGTACGCTGCTCACTGGCGGGGTTGGCAATGTAATCGGCACATTGTTTGGCATTCTGATCGAAGGAACGATTATCTCCATCCTTCAGTACAATGGCACGCTGAGTTCGTGGTGGACACGGATTTGCGTCGGCGTGCTAACGCTGATCTTTATTGGTATCCAAAGCATCTTCGCTCGACGCAAAAAAGATCTGTAAGCGCCTCTTCGCTATAAATATCCAATCAGCCACAATCAATCCGCCCTTATCAACGAACTAATGGGGCGGATTGATCGATCCTGTGTACAGAAAATGGATATTTCACCTCAATACCTAAATGATTGTACCAACCCCAACAACTGCTTCGGCTGGTGTTTGCTTTTGATAAAAGCAGCGGCCTACGATTGCCAATAATTCCCAACGGCGCTTGAATGTGCTATGATACCGTCTCTAGTTATGTAGAGATTTGTAATTCTCTATGAAGTTATCGGTTGTCTAGCGGTATTTTAGGCTAGGAGTAATTCTGTATGATTCACTTAATCACTCAATGGCGAGCCTGGTTATTAATCGTGGTGGTCGTTTGGCTTGGCGTTCCAGCGAATAATTCGTCAGCGCAACCCCAAAATATTAATCAACAATGGGATCGGTCTCAAAAGCCAACGACGACTCTTTCTCCAACCCAATTCGTCAACACCCAAGGATTAACCGGAACATGGCAAACTGAGGTTGCCGATCTCCAACCGGATTATGGTCGGATCGATAGTGCGACGATTGGCCCTGATGGCGATTTGTACCTTGGTGGTTATTTCAACCAAGTTGCAGGGGTTAACGTGTACGGCCTTGTGCGCTGGGATGGAACCAGCTGGTCGGGAGTGGCTGCGGATCAATTTGATTGGAGGCTTTCAGCTCCGGGCTATCAATCAATGACCTTTTTTCAGAATAATCTGTTTGTTGGGGGAAGTAAGCCTATTCTTGGTAATCTACCGAAACACAGCCTTATTCGTTGGGATGGTGCAACCTGGCAATCAACTGGGAGCGGGGCTAGTCAATGGGGTTGGGTGGAGCATATTACTCAGTATGATAATGAATTGTATATCTTAGGGGACTTTAGTAGCTTTAATGGTGTACCAGCCGATGGTCTTGTGCGCTGGGATGGATCTGTTACCACTCCCATGACCATAACACTTGATGACAAGCTCACGATGAATACAACATCAAGTGGTATCTATATTAGTGGTTTGGTGCATGAGGAGTATGAAACGCTTAGCATGCTTTATCATTGGGATGGCACGAGTTTTCATACTCTGCCGCTCGATGTTGAGGTTGCTTCGATCAAAGCCTTTAATGATCAGATCTATGGAATCAAACATTATACTAATCAAACCTCGGCCTTAATGCGCTGGAATGGCACGACATGGATCCCAATCGTTGATGCTGTGCCTGGTATGCTGGCAGCGTATGCACTTGATGCAGATCAGACCTATCTCTCAACCCTCAATGGTTTGGAGATTCAAGTGTATAGTTATGCTGCGAACAGCTTAAACCCCTTGCCTGCTTGTGAATGTACCGATAAACATAGCTTGTATTTAGCGCATAATCAGCTCTTTATCAATTCATCGGCACCAGCCTTTACACCTACAGATGAACCGGCGTTGTCGGTTTATGCCAATAATCAATGGCAAGAAGTTCCGGTGTATCATTCGCCAAGTTTGCGCTTGCAGGCTGGAGCGCAGGTGGCCTATCTGCTTCATGATCAATTATTGAGTTGGGAAGAGCAGCGCTGGAAAACGGTTGCGCTGCCAACGAGTCATCCGATTGTGCAGGATTGGCAGGCTGCTGATGATCAATCGCTGTATATCATCGCCAGACATCACCCAACCATGAGCTACCAAGTTTATCGCTATGTGCATGGAGCGAGTGCGGTAAGCATTCTGCCAGCATTTCAAGCCGACCACCTGTATACGCTGTCGATTATTGATGGCCAAACGCCAGTTGTTGTTGCTAATACTGGCCTCCATCGCTGGAATGGCAGTGGTTGGGATAATCTTGGTTTTCCGCCGAATACCGCAAATCTCAACATTCAGCTCTTTAGCTACCGTCAGTCGCTCTATGCCATGGTTGAAACATCGAGCGGCGGCGACACGACCAACATTATCCATCGCTGGAATGGCAGTGCTTGGGTCGAACCAACGACACCGCTTACCGGCACTGTCTCCGAGTTTGCTGTGAATGCTGATGGGTTGTATGTCATCGGGCAGTTTGAGCACGCTGGAGAGGATTACGAATTGATCAATTGGGATGGCGATCAGTTTAATGGAATTGCCTCGTCCAACGTGAGGATTGAGGCGATTGAGGCGACCGCAACTGGGGTGTATGTTGGTGGTTGGTTTAGCCAACTTGGCGATTGCGTCTGCTACAACCTTGGCTATTGGAATGGGAAAGCGTGGTCTGCGGTTGGTGATGGTACGAATGGGCGAGTTTTGGATCTTGCATTAGCCGATGATCGTTTATTCGTTTATGGCTTGTTCAATCAAGTTGGTCGCAACACCGCGCTTGGTTTGGCGATCTGGCAGCCCACAACTACCCATACCATCTATCTTCCATTTGCCCGCAAATAAGTTTATTGGCGTGGCTCAGGTTTGGATTCAAACCTGAGCCACGTGACTTACACGGCGATTGGTGTAGGCTGGCTGAATCAGCGATTGCCCAGATTATTGAACAATAGTTGTAGTCAGCACTGGAACAAGCGAGTCGGTGGTGCTGCCATTACCAAGCTGGCCATAGCTATTATCACCCCAGCAGTAGATTGTCGGGGTCGATTGAGCGGCACATGTATGAAACATCCCGCCACTGACCCGATAGAGGTTGGTGATACCAGTGATGGTCATTGGGGAAAGACTGCCAGTCGTCGTTCCATTCCCCAACTGTCCATCACTATTGCTCCCCCAACACTTAAGCGTGCCATCAAGCATAACCGCACAGGTGTGATTGAGGCCAAGCCCCATTGATTTGACCCCAGTAATAACACTGAAGGGAACCAAGGCATTCGTGGTATTCCCGATCCCAATTTGCCCAGAGGCGTTATATCCCCAGCAACGAATTTCCGTGGTTGCCATCACCACGCAGGTATGATGACCATTGGTCTTCAATTCGATCGCATTTCCGTTGCTGGCATTATGAACGAACTGTGGAGTTGGGTAATTGGTGGTCGAACCGAGGCCAAGCTGGCCATAGCTATTACTGCCCCAACATTTGATGTATCCTGTCGTCATCAACGCACAGGTATGCCTTGTACCAAGGCTGATGCTGGTTGCCTGACCATCAATGTTAATCAATTGTGGCGTAAGTTGATTGGTAGTTGTCCCATTGCCAACTTGACCATCCTCGTTATAGCCCCAACAATAGACCTGATTGGTCATATTGAGCGCACAGGTCGTTGCCCCAGTCGAGTCCACCTGTTTTACCCCGCCAGGAATAGAGATATGGGTGGGGGTTGCAACGATATTGGTCGTGCCGTTCCCGACTTCTCCCAAAATATTCCTTCCCCAACAGAACAGTCGAGCATCGGTTGAAACCACACATCCTGCTCCACCTGCGGCGATATCGAGGCCAGCTGCGGGAAGCCCTTGAGGATAGGTTGGATTGGGATAGATCGTACTTGTTCCAGTGCCGATCTGATAGCTTTGGTTATCACCCCAACAGCGATTGAGACTGTTGGCAAGCGTGACACAACTATGGACCGCCCCTAAATCCATCGCTACTACTTGAGCCATTGGCCGAATAACATCAGTAGGAGTGGCGACTTCTGGTTCTTGGGTGCCAATTCCAAGCTGGGCATCACCATTCAAACCCCAACAACGGATCACTGAAGCCATGATGATGGTACATGAATGGTTACGCCCACTGCCAAGTTTGGTTGAGCCATTGGTGCTTGCCACGGTAAAAGGAAGCATTTCATAGTTATTGGTTGAGCCTACTTGATGAAAATCATTATTACCCCAACATAGTACTTCATTGCCACGTGTACCAATGCTGGTATTAACAATTGCGCAAGCATGGTTATAACCGCTCATGATATTTTTAACGTTGGCAGTCAAGCCATATACTTGAACTGGCAAGGGTGAAGTATTAAGCGTTCCATTGCCAAGCCGGCCAGAGTCACCACTGCCCCAACATTTGGCCGCCCCCGCCACAATCGCGCAAGTTGAGGTGCTACCAAGCGCCATATCAGTTACGCCACTGGTTAGGCCACTCACTTGAACCGGAATACTTGAACTATTAAAACCACCATTGCCAAGCTGGCCAGAGCCACCATTGCCCCAACATTTAGCCGCCCCCGCCACAATCGCGCAGCTGGTATTGCTACCGACAAACACGGTTTCAACATTAGCGTTTAATCCAGTGACATTAACTGGAGTGCTCGAATGATTTGTTGTGCCATTGCCTAATTGGCCCCGATCATTGAACCCCCAGCAAACGACCTGCCCTGACTGTTTCACAGCACACATATGATCATAGGCCGTGCCAACTGCTAGGCTTTTAACGTTGCTCAAGCCAACCACAGCCACGGGCACAAGTGAGTCGTTAGTGGTTCCATTGCCAAGTTGCCCGTAGCTATTATCACCCCAACATTTGACTGTTCCATTGCTTAAGAGGCCACATGCTGCCCGACTTCCGGTGGCAACTTGCAGCATATTACTGCCAAGCCCAACGACTGGTGCAGCGGTTTTAACATACCATGTGCGGTTAAAGTCAACCCCAATTCCAAGCCTTCCATCAGCGTTATTACCCCAACAATAGGCCGCACCATCAAAAATACCACACGAGAAATTCTCGCCGCCGCTAATTTGACGGGTAGTAACCGCTTGGCTCAATTCGTCTGCGGTTGCTATCGAAGCTTGGGGCAGAAGTGTTAGTCCGATTAATAAAAGTGCACAAAACAGGCTATGACGCATGAGTTCTCCTTCGTAATAGTCAGTTACAATGCTCGTTAGTCTATGCGTCAAGTCTTCCGAGAAGTTGGTAATCTACTTCAAATTGAGTCCAAAAATGCTCCAAAAACACTCCGAATCCTTGACCCCTCAGGCTTGGCAGAAGATCGAGGATAGCTGAGCTAAGACCAGTAGTAGCGGGCGAGATTGGGCACTTCCAAGAGTGTATTGGATCCAAAGCCAATCATTGTATCCCCATAGGTTGTGCATTGGAGCATGCTTAGAGCTGTGCCACCTGTGCCAATGGACAGGATCGCACTCCATCCAAATAGTGAACGATTGCAGTGCTTATCACGCTATAGTTGTTGCAGCAATTGTGTTTGGTTGGAGGCAACGATGTTAATTGGTGTTTTAGGGGCTGGTCGGGTTGGTCAAATGTTTTGCGAATTGTTGGTTGAGCGTGGGCATCAAGTATTGTTGGCAAATTCGCGTGGCCCAGCCTCGTTGCAAACGCTGGTTGCTCAACTTGGCCCGCAGGTCACGGCAGTTGAATCAGCCGAGTTGCAACAGGCTGAAATGATCATCTTGGTGGTTCGTTGGCAGCATATTCCCGCTGCCTTAGAGCGATTGGCCAATTACAATGGGATTGTCATTGACGTAATCAATAATCGCTTTGGCCCAAAACCTAGTGATTTTTACGATTTAAGCGGGCGTGGGTCAAGCGAAATCGTGGCTGAACTATTGCCACAAGCCCGGTTAGTTAAGGCCTTTAATCATCAGCCGTTTGCTGATTTGGCCCATTTGAATGAGCCGCCAACACCCAAAGCCTTATTTGTGGCGGGCGACGATCAAGCAGCAAAACAGGTTGTGATTGGATTAATTGAAGCCTTGGGGGCGACCGCCATGGATTTGGGCGGTTTGATTGAGGGCGGGCGTTTATTTTCGACTGGAACCGGACTGTTAGCAGGCCATGGACGAGTTTTGACCGTGGCTGAAGCCCAGGCAATTTTGGCGCAAGCTGCTTAAACTGTATGGGTCTATTTTCAAGCTTTTGGCTCTCAACAAGCCCAAGCTTGAAGATAGATCCATTATTTTTGTAATACTAAGATTTTTACTGTCTGCTATTACACGCCGATTGATTGTGATCCGATAAGGCTTGGTGTTTAGAAACCTGAAATAGATTCGTTTTGATTTTGGCAATGATTGTAATATTAATTCCATTACAAAGATGATAGGTAATTTGCGTGTGGGCTAGGTTTTTTGTATTCGTGTCAATTTGAAATGCTTGGCTTTTAAGCGTTTGATCATACCATTCAAGTGTTTCGGTAATGGATCTGCTACTAGTAAACATGATTGTATCAACCCCTTGAGCGACGATTGGCGATTCGTGATGGAGATAGACTGGAATTGATTGATTTTTAAATATGAGTTCGCTACACGATGGTGGAGAGCGCATAGGAAACCCTTTGCGCATCGTGATTGTAAATGTATTCGTCGCTGCTTCACCGCGCACAGTTATCTTCATTCCGGTACACATATAATAGGTTTTCTCTTGTATGGCGGGTGTGTCGATGTTTATATTTTTATGAAATAATTGTTCTGCCAAGGTTCGATCGTACCATGCGAATGTTTCGTAAATATCGCTTGCGCTGGTGAAAATTGCCTGATGCTGTTTTGATGTATCAATCAGCGTTACTTGCCCAATCCGATGAGGATAGAGTGGGCGTGGCTGCCACTGAATTCTCCATGTATTAATATCAACCCCAAAAACGATGCATAAAAGCACAACCCCTATACCTAAGATTACCCCACCACCACCAATTATTTCTGGAATTGTATGCTCACGCAGCGGCTTGATGAATGGCTTCATTGGAAATACCTTCTAATTAAACAACTATTGATTATCGCTATAGCTGTTAAATGGTACGAACCAAAGGTTGATCAGGTGGCATGCCGTCATTAAGGGATTAATTGAATCTAAAGAATTTGTTTCAAATATTTTTCTAAAGATTTTAGTAAAAAACATACTTGACATTTAGTAGGATTCTTCTATAATAAGCACAAATTTCAATAATTCTTCAGTGAATTTCAAGTTTGCGGGACATTTAGCGACTATGGCAGTGCTAAATCGGCGTTTATCGGGGTGAGAGACCGGTCTATCGCTAGCAATAGAACTGCAATAGCCTCCAGGGAACTTATTTTCTTTACTAAAAAAAGTAATTAATCTCCCAAATGTTCGGCATGTAACACCCAACATGCACCGGCTTGCTTCGACAACGGCATCAGAAGCAACTATCTAGCTAGCTTCTCGGTTGGGCAGGCTTGTGAGGATGATCAAGCTTGATTGTCTCTAGCTAAGGAGGCTCATCGACGATCAAATCGTAACCCAAACGCTTGACATTGTAGTACGTCGTTTTGGATTCAATTTGCTCAAAGAAGAGGAAATTCCCATGGTAAAGAAGCCAAAAACCCTGTGGAGCTTGATTGCGCTCCTGATTCTCGTTTTGCCACTCTTAGCAGCCTGTGGCGATGCCGCCTCAACTGCAACCACCGCGACCGACTCAACCCAACCAACCACTGCTAGCGATGCTACCGCTCCAACCACGGCACCAACCGCCGGCACTGATTCCCAGCCGACAACTGGCAGTACAGATGTTAAAGATGTGACGGTAACCTTGCCATTCCAACAAGGTGGCATTACCAGTCTTGACCATGCCTACTGGTCAGCTCAATTGTTTGTCTCACAAGGCGTTGTGTTCGAAGGCTTGTATGGCTACGATCAACAATTGAACATCGTGCCAAAAATCGCCGAAAGCGCTACTCCTTCAGCCGACAACCTCGTTTGGACGATCAAACTGCGCAAAGATAAAAAATGGTCGAATGGCGACCCAGTTACCGCTAAAGATTTCTATGCTGCTTGGGTTCGAGCAGCTGGCCCAGAATTAAAAGATGCTCCAATGTGGGCAGGGATGATGGGCTATGTCAAAAATGGCTATGCCTTCAAGGCTGGTGCAGTTGGTGTCGATGAAGTCGGCTTCAAATTGATCGACGATTACACGATCGAAGTGACCTTGAGCCAACCAAACGCTGCTTTTATCAACTTCTTGCCAGTTATGAACGCCATGCCAATCAATGCTAAGAGCTTGGAAGCCAATCCTAGCGATTGGTTCGACCCCAAGAATGCTGTCTACAACGGCCCATACATTGTTGAATCATGGGTCAGCGGCGGCGACATCGTGCTCAAGCGCAACCCCAATTATGTTGGCGAAGGCACTGGCAACGTTGGCACGATCGTTTTGCGGCCTTACGCCGATGCTAATGCTCGCTTGCAAGCCTTTGAAAACCAAGAAATTCAATTCACCTTCCTTGAAGATGCTAGCCAATTGGCCTACGCTCAAGGCAACCCCGACATCAAAGACAACATCAAGAGCGAAGAAAACCCAATCGTTTGGAAGGGTATTCAATACAATCGTTCATTGAATGCTGGCCCATTGCAAGATGTGCGGGTGCGCCAAGCCTTCGCCTTGTCAATCGACAAAAAAGCGATCACCGACCAAATTTTGAAGGGCTTGGCAGTCCCAACCGATACCTTCAACAGCGATGTGCGGGTCAAGGATAAAGTTAAGAGCTTGACCTTCGATGTTGCCAAAGCCAAGCAATTGCTGGCCGAAGCTGGCTATCCCGATGGCGCTGGCTTCCCTGAATTGACCTTCTACGCGCCACCATCAAACGACCCACAAATGCCTTGGATCGAAGCCGTCGTCAAGATGTGGCAAGATAACTTGGGCGTGAAGGTTGTGATCCAAAACAACGAGGGTCCAGTTTACTCAAATATCCAATGGTCGAACTACAACAAAGATATTCAACCAGGCTTTGCCACTCTCGGCGGCCCAATGAACTGGTTCCAACCACTCGACTTGACCTTGGCTACCAACCATATTTGGTACTTCATGGATTTCAAAGAAGGCGGGATGGCTAAGTTCGCTGAATATCAAACCCAAATCGATGCTGTCAGCAGCACCGAAGCCGTTGGCGATTGGGCTGATTTGACCGCTCGTGCTGAAGCTGCTTGGACTAAGCGCCAAGCTATCAGTAAAATTGAAGAGCCAGAAATGGCCAAAATCTCGGCTAAAGCTCCTGAAGCTCCCAGCTTCAAAGATCAATGGGATGCCATCAACGAACGCTTTACCGCAGCTAAAGATGACGCTGAAAAGCTGACTGCCTACAAAGATGGCTTGTTGTTGGTCTTGAAAGAAGAACAAGACGCAACGTGGTATGATTATCGTACCGAAGAAAACAAACAAGCCCAACGCTTGATGATCAAACTGGCTGGCCAAACGCTCGACGACGCTTGGCAAACCTTGCCCGAAATTCAACAATTGGCAATCGACTCAGCTTGGATGATCCCCATCTACTACGACAAGTTGTACTACGCTACCGATCCACGACTCTCAGGCATTGTGATCAACAAACTCTCGTGGGGCGGGATCTTCCAATATCAATACTTACAGTGGACTGAATAAGTTTGGCCAGTGGCGGGCGTTGATCAACGCCCGCCAGTTGCCCCACTGCCCGCATTCTGACTGACATACGGCTGCACGCTTTGATCGCCGGCTCTGCCATGATGGAATGCACTGTTGATACTTGTCATTTAGTAATGGTAGGGTCGTTATGCGCGTCAATTTTATCTTCTTCTTAATCAAACGCTTGGCGATGATGGCAGTTTCGCTGGTGGTGATTATTGCCATCTCCTATACGCTGCTTGCCAAAGCTCCAGGCAATTTTATGGATGTCCAGCGAGCGGTGGCCGCAATGACCACGCTGGCAAATAGCAACAGCGAGACCTTCAAAATTCAAAAGGCGCTCTTCGATGAACGCTATGGCCTCGATAAACCACTGTATATGCAAATTTGGACCTACACCAAAAATGCGGTTACCTTCGATTTTGGCCCCTCGTTTCAAAGCCCAAGCATCTTAATTCAAGATATGGTACGCGAACGTTTGCCGCGAACCTTGTTAATCGTCTTCCTCGGGATTGGCCTCGCCTTGATTGTAGGTATTCCGCTCGGGGTAATTGCTGGTTTTCGCCGCAATACTTGGATTGACTATATCGTGACCGGCTTTTCGATGATCGGCCAAGTTGTGCCCGTATATGTTTTGGCAATTGTGCTGATTCTGATTTTTGCTGGGCAAGTTTGGAATGTACTGCCAAATGGTGGTTGGGCCACACCCGTGCCAACCTTCAAGCAATTAATTTTGCCAGTGCTAACCTTGGCACTAGGGCCAATTGCTGGGATTGCCCGCTTTACTCGCAACCAAGTTGCCGAAACCATGAGCCAAGAATTTATTCGTACTGCTCGCTCAAAAGGCATCTCCGAACGCTTGGTGATTATGCGCCATGCCCTTCGTAACTCCTTGATTCCTGTGGTAACAACCACTGCGCCGCAAATTGCCTATGCCTTGGTCGGCTCAGTCTGGATTGAAAATATTTTTCGGATTCCAGGGATTGGCCAATTGTTTGCCACCGCGCTGGGCGCACGCGATTACCCCTTGGTAATCACCAGCACGGTTATTTTGGCCCTTGGGGTTATGTTGGCCAACTTATTAGCCGACATCCTCTATAGCATCCTTGATCCGCGGATTAAGCTCGAAGCCTAATTTGGTTGTTCCACGCTCTAGTCTCAAAGGAGAGCTTGTATCATGGCAGTTAATCAGCTTTCACAACCTACAGCCCAAGAGGAGCTTCCGGTGGCGGAATCGCTGCTCAAGGTGTTTTGGCGGCGCTATCGCCGTAATGCAATGGCCTTGGTTGGCTTAGTTTTGGTCATCATCTTTGTCATCCTAGCCATCTTTGCCCCTGTGATTGCACCGTATCACTATAACGATCAGAATTTGGCCGAAACATGGCAAAAGCCTTCCAGCGCCCATTGGTTTGGAACTGATGATGTTGGCCGTGATCAGTTGAGTCGAATTATTTATGCGGTGCGAACTGCGGCAATCGTTGGTTTGGGTACATCGATTCTATCCTTAATTATCGGAGCAGCAATTGGCTCGGTCTCAGGGATGCGCGGTGGCTTAACCGACACCTTTTTGATGCGCTTAGTTGAGATTTTCAATTCGTTTCCTTCGACCTTGTTAGCGATTATTTTGGCAACGACGCTCGGCCAAAAAGTAACCACGATTGTGATTGCTTTGGCGATTACCAACTGGGCGGGCTATGCGCGGTTGATTCGCGGCCAAGTGCTTTCGTTGAAAAATCAGGAATATGTGCAAGCTGCCCGCACGCTGGGGGCAAGCGAATGGCACATTATTACCAAATATGTGTTGCCCAACATTCTTGGCCCAATCGCGGTGGCGCTGAGCTTTGGGATTCCCTATGCCATGGTTGCCGAGGCTGGGCTTTCGGTAATTGGGGTTGGGATTCGACCACCAGAGCCATCGTGGGGCAACTTGATTAACTTGGGGATTAGCAAAATGCGCGGCTTCCCGCACTTAGCCGTTTGGCCAACCCTTTTGTTTAGCATCACGCTATTAGCCTTTACTTGGTTTGGCGATGGCTTGCAAGAAATCTTCAACACGAAAGGGGAACGCTAATGGGTGCGCCATTATTGGAAGTCAAGGATCTCAAAGTCGAGTTCAAGCGGCCTGGTGGCGTGGTGCATGCAGTCAACGGGGTTAATTTTACGCTTGAAGCAGGCCAAAGCCTCGGGATCGTCGGTGAATCTGGCTCGGGCAAATCGGTGACGATGCTTTCGTTGCTTGGTTTGATTGGCCGGACTGGCCGCGTAGTCGGTGGCTCGGCAGTCTTCAACGGGGTTGATTTGGTCAAAATGGCTCCGCGTGAGCTGCAAGATGTGCGCGGTCGTGATATTGCGGTGATCTTTCAAGACCCCATGACCAGCCTCAACCCAATTATGAAAATTGGGGCGCAGATTACCGAAAGTATGCGCATGCGCAAAATTTACTCGGCAGCCGAAGCCAAAGAACGGGCGATTGAGTTGCTTGATCGGGTTGGGATTCCCCAGCCTGCCAAGCGGCTCAACGATTATCCCTATCAATTTTCTGGTGGCATGCGCCAACGGGTGATGATTGCACTGGCGCTGGCGCTCAAACCCAAATTGCTGATTGCCGATGAGCCAACCACCGCACTTGACGTAACGGTGCAAGCTCAAGTGCTTGATCTACTCGAATCGTTGCAGGACGAAACGGGCATGGCCATGATTATTATTACCCACGATTTGGGCGTGGCCACCAACTATTGCGATAATTTGGCGGTGATGTATGCTGGCGAAATTGTCGAAATGACCAGTGTTGATCGTTTGGTTGAGCACACAGCGCATCCCTATGCTTTGGGTTTGCTCAACAGCACCATGGAAATTGGCCACGGCAAAACTGCCATCCAGCCGATTCCTGGTAACCCGCCAAGTGCCTTAAAAGTGCATAAAGCTTGCCCATTTGCGCCACGCTGCCGTTTCAAAAGCAGCGTTTGCCAAGAACGCAAGCCCGAATTAACTACGGTCGAACCCAATCACCTGGTGGCTTGTTTCCACGCTGATACCGTGGTCAAGGCTGCCCAACAAGGTGATGATGCAGCAGCGGAGGTGATGCTCAATGTCGCTCAATCAATCCACGCCTAATTCAGGCCAGCCCTTGCTCAAAGTCGAGGGCGTTTCCAAATATTTTATGCGCGATAAAAGCCGCTTTGCCGCTGTCGAAGATGTTTCGGTTACGCTCAATGCTGGCGAAACCTTGGGGATTGTCGGTGAATCGGGGTCGGGCAAATCGACACTTTCGCGCTGTATCATTCGCTTGTACGACCCCGAAAAAGGCCGAATTTTCTTCGATGGCATTGATTTTACCGGGTTGTCCAACAAAGCTTTACGACTCAAACGCCGCGATATTCAGATGATTTTCCAAGATCCGCTGGCGAGCCTCAACCCGATGATGACCGTGCATAGTGCCATTGAAGATCCAATGTTGATTCACAATGTTGGCACGGCCCGCGAACGCACCAAGCGCGTCCATGAATTATTGGAGTTGGTCGGGCTTGATGTTGGTGCTGCCAATGCTTTTCCATTTGAATTTTCGGGCGGTCAGCAACAGCGGATTGGCATTGCCCGCGCCTTGGCCTTGAACCCTAAATTGTTGATTTGTGATGAAGCCGTGAGTGCGCTTGATGTGTCGATTCAGGCGCAGATTTTGCGCTTGCTGCAAGATTTGCAAAAACAACTGGGTCTAGCCTATTTGTTTATTTCGCATAATTTGGCGGTTGTCGAGCATATGAGCGACCAAATTGCTGTGATGTACCATGGCAAAGTCGTCGAATATGATACGGTTGAGGAAATTTTCCGTGCGCCCAAGCAGGAATATACCCGTAATTTGATCGATAGTGTGCCGAAAATTCCCCGTTCCGATAGCTTGCGTTTCAAACGCCCGCGCCTGAACGAAGATGCAGCAGGAGCCTAATTGATTAATTGAGCAAACACGAAGCCTTAGTTGCTTCGTGTTTTTGTGTGAGGAATAATCATGACAACGTTGTCGAACCCAAAAACGGCGATTAGTGATGCACGGTTTGCCAAGTTAGCCCGTGGCATCAATTTAAGCCATTGGTTTGCCCAAGATTATACCAACCAATATAGTTTGGAGCATTTGCGCACGTACAATACCGAGGTCGATATTGCGCTGCTGGCCAAACTTGGTTGTAGTCATCTGCGCTTCACGCTTAACCCCGTTGTACTCTTGAATGAGAGCAATCCAACCGAATTGAATCCCAGCTATTTGGCCGAAGTTGATCGGGTGATCGATTTGATGTTGGCTCATGATTTGGCGGTAATTGTCGATTTACACCCTGAGGATGATTTTAAGCAACGTTTATTTAGCTCGCCAAGCTTAGTCAAAACCTTTGCTAGCTTTTGGCAAAGTTTAGCTACTCACTTGGCCCAGCGTGATCCAGAAATGCTCTTTTTAGAAGTGTTAAACGAGCCAGTTGTAACCGATGCTCAGCAATGGGCCTTTGTGCAAGCCGAATTGTTGGCGGCGATGCGGGCTGGCGCACCCAACCACACCCTGATTGCAACTGGTCATAAATGGTCGAGCATTGCCGAGTTGTTAGAGCTTGAGCCATTGGCTGATCCGAATATTATCTACAATTTCCACTGTTATGATCCGCATACCTTTACCCATCAGGCGGCAACTTGGGGCGCACCCTACTGGCCGTATCTCGAATATTTGCCCTATCCATCGAGTCCCGAAGTTTTAGCCCCGATTGTGGCGACGATTGATGACGACGTTGCGCGTGATGCTGCAATTAACTATGGTAACGAGCGCTGGAACATTGATACGCTGCGCGAGTGGGTTGGCCAAGCGGCGACTTGGGCCGAACAGCATCAGGTACGTTTGACCTGCAACGAATTTGGGGTTTATCGCTTCAAAAGCAAGCCCGAAGATCGAGCGGCGTGGTTGCATGATCTACGCAGCGTGCTTGAAGAATTTAACATTGGCTGGACGATGTGGGATTATGCAGGTGGATTTAGCGTGGTCAACCAACTGACTGGTCAGCGTGAAATTGATGCGCTGACGGTCGAAGCCCTCGGTTTGAATCAATAACTGTATCAACGCCGCAGCTAACCCCCAAAGCTGCGGCGTTATTATTTAATTCCCCTTTGGATATATTAAATAGATAAAACTTTTTGGGTAATGTAATGTTGCAGGTTTTGCAACATTACATCGATATCCTGAAGTCATCGATAAATAATCATGATTTCAGGAGTAACAACCAATGTTTCGACGCTACCCCGATTCTAAAACCCGCGAAACGGCGATTATCACGCTACTCAAGCAATCACCCAATGGCCTAACACAAGCCGATATTGCCCGCATACTCAACTATCCAGCAAAAATGGTTATGGAAGATTTACAACGCCTTGAAGATCATGGGATCTATCTTTGGCAGGATGAACGCAATCGTTTAGCAATTTTTAAAATTGCTCCTCATTAAATTACTGTTTTTTCTCCATGCCCATGCTAAGCTATAGCCGTCGTATCAGGAGATCAAACAAATGCCCAAGAAAATCCATGATTATACCAAGATCGAGGGAGTTCGTAAGCTAGAGCGATTCCTGCTTGAGCGTCGGACTCCCATACGCCAATCAGAATTAGCGGCAATATTTAATTGTGATCGGGCTACCATTCGACGATGGTTAAGGGAATTAGACCTTGATGGGGTTCCAATTTGCCAAACTGATGATCGCCAAATCTATATTGATCATAATAGTTATTTGACCTATCTGCGGCTATCGCGTGATGAAAGCCTAATTACCATGATTGCCCTACGTTTGATGCAACAACACCTTCAACAATCGAACTTGCATGGACTTGAGGTGATGCATAAGCTGGGACTTACGCTGAGTCGAGGAGTTGCTAAACTTGCAGGTGAGCATATTCTGCAACAAACCGCACACCAACGAGCCGAATTAACAATAGCCAAAAGCAGTCCCCAACGGGCATTAGAAAAAATTGGTGAGGCTTGGCTATCAGGGCACAAAATAAGTTGGCGTTATCAACCACTACGCGGATCGCAAGCTTTTAATGAAGTATTTCATCCTTATATGATTGAGCCGATTGCCCTTGGTGGCTCAACCTATGTGGTGGGATTTTCCGAGCAAGCCCAAGCGTTGCGGGCTCGAAAAATTGAACGTATTATTTCGATTCCAGTCGTTGAAGATGAGCTTTTTGAAATTCATCCAACCTTTGATCCAATTCAATTATTTGAGGGGGCTTGGGGTATTTGGTTTTCCCAAGATGATCAGCCAATTAAGATTGTTATAAAATTCCAGCAGTCGGTTCGTCAACGTGTTTATGAAACTCGTTGGCACCCTTCACAAACAATTCAAGAAGATGATTATGGCAATCTTATTTGGCAAGCTATGATTGATGATTGGACTCCGATTGTCCCTTGGATTCGAGGTTGGGGGGCGGATTGTGAAGTCCTTGAACCAAGTGAATTACGCCAAGCAATTATTACCAATCTAGAACGAGCACGAACACTCTATAAATTATCGGGCAATCGTCCAAGTGCCATGCCGAATGATGATGTTCTCCGCACATTATTTGGAGAATAAATGATGCAAAGCTATTTACGCCAATTTCAACAGCGTGTCTTCAATCGCTTAACTCAACAACAAAATGTCATTTTACAAGCTCCAACTGGTGCTGGGAAAACTCGGGCAGCTTTGGCGGCTTATGTGCAAAAACTGGCAGGCCAATTAGCGGTAGATTTTCCGCTGCGTTGTATTTACACTGTCCCAACCCGCGTGTTAACCGAACAATTTTTTGTTGAGTATGCCGATTTGGCCCAACGAATTGATCGCAATTATGCTCAAAAACTGCGTCAGCAATTTGCCGAATTTCAACGTGAGCCAATTGCCAAACAAACCGGTGATCAGCCTAATGACCCTCATTTTGAATCGGCACTTACATTTTGTACTATCGACCAATTGCTTGCCAGCTTTTTAGGTATTCCCTATGGTATTGGCAGCAAAAACGCGAATATCAATCCGGCGGCTGTAATTAGCAGTTACTTAGTGCTAGATGAGTTTCATCTCTATCCAATTGATCAGGAAAATCGCAATAGTTTTGGGGCACGCACAACTACACTACGCATGTTACAGCTGCTCCACCAGCGCCAAATACAGCTTAGCCCATTCACATTAATGACCGCAACATTTTCCAGTAAGTTGATACAAGAGTTGGCACAAATATTGAACGCTTCAGTGGTGAGTGTGCTTCCAGAAGTCGATCCAGAAGCTGAATCTAATGAGTTGGATCAACTAAATGCTCAGCGTCAGCGCATCTACGATCTGCAAGAACAACCATTGACGGCTAAAAGCGTCTTAGCCTGTCATGAGACTATCTCAATCGTAATTTGTAATACGGTCAAACGTTCGCAACAAATCTATTTAGAGTTGCAGGAACATACCCAAGGCACAATCGAAATAGTATTGCTTCATAGCCGATTCACTGATCCAGATCGAGCTTTTAAGCAGCAATATATTGCTGCAAAGGCTGGCAAAGATGCTTGGTCGAGCGGCTTGGCATCCCAGCAAAATTTGATTATTGTTACAACCCAAGTTATTGAAGTTGGGGTTGATATTTCGATACCTCACCTTCATAGCGAGATTGCACCAGCTAATAGTTTGATTCAGCGAGCAGGGCGTTGTGCTCGATTTGCGGGGCAAACTGGATTTGTTCATATTTATCCGGTTGCCGATAGTGAGCAAGCAGGTGCTTATCTACCGTATGAACGCGAGGAATGTCTCAATACCTTACAGGCATGTCAACCGTATCATCAACAGCATGTCGGGTTTTTACAAGAACAAGCATTGATTGATGCCGTTCATACCGAAAATGATCTTAAATTATTGGAATCATATGCTCAAAATTGTGACACTATCGATAAATCGATTGCTTCAGGTTGGGCTAGTGCAGAACGAGGAATTGCATCAACGTTAATTCGTAACGTAGCCCAAGTTAATTTTGTTATTCACGATGACCCAAATAGTGCAATTACGACGAAGCCTTGGGAATATCAAACCTTTGGATTACGACCAAGCAGTCTCTTAGGAATATGGAAAAGGTTACAGCTTACCGCCCAAAGCTTACCGCAAACAACAGATTGGCTTGAAAATGATGATCAACATGTGATTGCCTATAGTGCTAAATTACTGAATGTTGAGCAATCCAGCGAAGATGAGCGAATTGAGCCAACCTATACTTGGCAACCTATTAATAACTCAGCCGAAATTGTTGCTAGCTTAGTTCTTGCTTTCCCACGCCGCTATGTCCAATATAATTCCGAACTTGGAATTATCTTTCGCGATGGCTCTTTTCCACAGCTAGAAATAGACTGGAATAGTACTTTCCAGAGTGATATACGGGTTTCTCGGCGGAAACAATTTAATACCATTGAATACCAACAAGAAAGTTATTTTGAGCATATCAGTGGTCTCTATCGCGCATATCAATCTCGTTTAATCGAGGAGATTGATTATTCGGCTAAAAGACTAGAGCAAATAATGCGTTTACCAAAAGGTTTGATTGACCGAGCTATTCGTTTAGCGATTGCTTGCCATGATCTTGGTAAATTAGGCGAGGGTTGGCAGGATTTTGCTAAGAACTGGCAAAATCTATTGATTAAAACATATCCTAAAAAGCATGAAACATATGCTCCACAGAAATATCCTTTTGCTCATACAAATAGTGAAAAAGAGCATCGACCATTACGCAAGCTTATTGCTAAACCTCCACATCATGCCTGTGAAAGTGCTTTCTTAGCCCATGAATTAATTGAATCCAGCCTAGGATTTTATGAAGATGAAGATCCTCAAATTGCTAAACTTGCGCGGGCAACGATTGCCGCAATAGCGCGGCATCATTCCTCGTTTTCGCGAGAATATCAAGCTATTCGTTTGATCGAAGAGGCACAAACGACACTCAACGATGTATTAGCGTTGGTCTCGCAAGGGCAAGATTGGCAATTTGAGCTTGATTTATTGGTCGAACAAATTCCATTTGCTGGTAGCTTAACGAGCCAAAAGATGACTTCAATTGCTGATGATACGAAGTTGCAAGCAAATTTACATGAAGCCTTTTGTTATTTTCTCATCGTGCGAGTATTACGACTTTGCGATTGGCGTTCATTCTTTTATGCACATACGTATTAAGGAGTAGTGTATGCCGTTATATGACTTCTATATTGATAAACGCTCGGGAACGTCTGCTGATACCTTATTAGCAGTCGGCTTTGCTGAAATTCTTGATGCCCTTAGTAATGAGGATGTCGAAATTCATGATCGAGGTTCGTATTATCAACTCAGATCACGATTTGATCCAGTGATGCTGGCTGATAATACCGAGAATCTTAACTTAATCCAACCGATTAGTACTGATAAGCAACCAATTATTGATGGTTTTCCTTATGAGCAACAAAAATCACAACGAGATGTCTATCGTAAATTATTAAATGAATTGCCGCCAAAATTGCGAAATTCTGATGCAATTCTTAATCAAGAACCTGGCTTAATTGCTATTGCAGATCAAAAACCTGCCTCTGCATTACCGCTTTATTTGATTATTAATCAGATGAAGGTAGCAGTTTCTTTTAATCCCCCTGTTATTAACTGGAAAAATCTAGCAATTCAACAAAAAAATTATATTTTAGAATTGCTCATGAAACTATTTAGTGTTACACCTAACCCATATATGGATGTATTTAAACAATGGCAGGTTTTTGCCAAACAATATAAGCTTGATCAAACAATGACTATGCTTCAAGTAACGAATCCAACAGCTGGGAAAGGTGCTAATCGACCTAAATCCAATATGCTTGATATTGGAAATATGGAAGAATGGTGGATTTTAGAATGGATTAAATTTATTGGATTCTTTCGTCTGGCACATCCTCAAGTAATTCGCGATAGTAAAGATCGCAAAACCTATATTATTAAACCACAAGCAATCTATTTTCGTGAATTAAGCAGAATTGTCCATCTATTTCGTGAAGTTGCTTGGAGTAATAGCCCTGTTAAAATGGATGTTCAAAATCTTTTGCGATTGCTTCAAGTTCTAGTAAATAATCAGCGGAATGCTTTGAGTAATACTCAAATGCAATCGAAACGCAAATATAAACGACCAAGCGACCTAATTCATGGTTGTGAGGTAACATTCTATAAAGATATGGGCAGCGCTTTTGCCGTAATGAACATTGCAGCTCTTAATATTCCTGAATGGGTTCCAGCAATTGAATCCTTGGAGCAGGCTCATGAAATTGAGCTAGTGATCAAGGAACATCTTGCAGTTGTTCAGAGTATTCGTGCCTATGATGGAGGTGAACGTAGTGAAGAATATACCCTATTAGCTCGCTATCGTGATTTTCTTTCAAGCCGTACAGTTGAGCCACTTTTAGATTTTTGCGCTTTATATGCACCATATGTTGGCCAAAAAATCGAACGTGGTGAATATCCACAACGTTTCTCTGTTCACACCCTTACGGAGGTCTTTTCAATGCAAAAACCACTTACTTCAATTATTGAGTCAGAAGGGTTTCAGCGGATTGCGAATGCAATTCGAAATTGCACGGTAAATCTTCAATATAAAAAAGCGAAAGGAGAAAGAGTTCCATTCGAAATTCGCTATGGACTAACGCAAGAAATTATTCGCCGATCTAATCATATCGATGATTTTATTGCAGCATTGACTGATTTTATTGCTAAATATAATACTGAAAGCGCTCAAAAATTTGAAACATCGAAAGGAGTTGATAAGCGTTCACGCGTTGCCCAAGACGACCTTGATGATATTATTACCTTGCTTGACAATGGCTATAAGCCCTCAGTTATTGCTCGGATGCTTGTAGCTTATGGTAGTGCCCGCAAGGAACGTAAATCGAATGAAATAGATTCAAAAACGGAAGAAGTATAAAATTATTATCAATATAGGAGCTAATTACCATGAAAACACTTGGATCATTATCAATTTCCGCTGAAGCAATTATTGATATGCACTCACTTAATAATGAAGGTGGTGAGGGTAATCAAATTCAAACTCGTATGGTTGATGTTGTTGTGCGCGATCAAGATAATAACCCACGGATTGAGAGCGTTAATGCAATTTCTGGTGATATGTTTAAGCATATTCAGGCCGAACATTTATTTCGTATTGCCCAGTCAAATGAATCACTCCAATTATGTAATGCCTGTAAACGGTTTAATGCTAATCGAATCTCGGGAGATCCTGCATTTATCGAATTTATCAATAAGAAAAAACCTAGCCCTGCCCAAGTCTTAGATTATCTCATCCAGGCATGTATGATTGATGATCTTGAAGGTATTTTGATTACCGAAGGTAAACAATCTGTTCCACGCAAGAGCGTCGTGGAATTTGGTTGGGTTGTTGGGAGGCCTGAAAGTACGCGTACTGGACAATATTTCCATGTCAAATATAATCCCGAAAAACCAGGCCAAGAAGGTGATGATCGGTCTGGCAACCAAGGTCAGGCTATTTTCCATCGGCCTGCGAGTAGCGGTGTATATGCGCTTGTTTGTAATTTAGAATTGGGACGGATTGGTTATAACGATCTAAGTCAACGCTATGTTTTAAATGAATCAGAACGACTTGCACGCTATCAGGCTTTACTTAAAAGTGTGCTATATACCTTAATTCGCCCAGCAGGAGCAATGCGTAGTGCTCAATTGCCGCACCTTGTTGATATTCGTGGGGTAGTTAGTTATAGCACAAGTACCATTCCTGCCCCAACATTCAGTGCCATTAATCCTCAATTTATCAACCAAAGTACCCAAGTAAAGGCTGCGTTGAATGCTGGTGAAGCAGTTGAGTCTGTCGTGGTGGAAGAATTTCACGACTTTGCCAGTTTAAGCACAATCCTTGCCAACTTAATTACTAATAGTGGACCACTTCAATTTGGATTGCAAACTGGACGTTAAACGAGGAGTATAACGTATGTGGATGACCGCTTCATTTTTGCCGACAAGTTTATTTAGTTTGCGTCCGGCGCTGGCTACAGCGTCGGGCGCTCAGAGTCTGCTTGTGCCAACGCCATTTGCGATCAAAATGGCCTTGGTCAGTAATGCGATCCAGCTTTTTGGGCTTGAACTTGGTAGTCAAGTATGGCCAACGATCCGTGATGCAGAGATTGCCTTAGATTTGCCTGAGGTTGTGATTGTTAATAAAACCTTTATTAAAATCCAACGGCCAACACGGTTTAATCAAAAAAATATTGATGAATTCAATCAGGTTTTAAATGACGGTTTGTACCCATTTAATCCTACAATAGCGTTTCGTGAGTTTGTGCAATTTGAAAATAAGCTTGGTGTTGCTATCAAAATACTTGATAATCAATATGATGAGATAATTTCAGCAGCTTTTAAACATATTTCATATTTTGGTAAGCGTGGTGGATTTTGGCAACGTCAAAGCCAAATTGTATGGATTGAGGAATTAAACCATGCTTGGACAAATTTAACAAGTACCCAAACTAGTATCTTAACTCAAGGTACGCTTCAATTACTCGATGATTGTGGAGTGAAACTCTCTTGGGAGCACATTAATATTTATTCTGATAAATCCATCAAAATTAGTAGCGATGAGCGTATTTTACGCCCGGTTGTTCTACCATATGCATTAACCCGTTCTAGTTATCGCTATACGTTATACACACGGATTGTTGAGGAGCTGACATGACTCTTGCTGTTCACCATATTCGCGTTCAAGCCAAGGCCACTGCGCCGCTCCAGTTGCATGTGCACACTGGGGCGGCCCTGCGCGGGGCGTTTTTCACTGCGCTCTGGGAGCGTTTTTGCACCAACCATGCCGCCAAAACCTGTGTGGAATGCCCATTATTGCAGGCTTGCCCCGTCAGCAGTTTAATGGCTCCACATCGCGATGCTTCGCCGCGCGGCAATGATATACCCCGACCATTCGCTATCCGTCCGCCAATTCATCATGCTGGTTCGTTTCAGCCAAATGAGCAGTTTTCGTGGGGCTTGACCTTGATTGGCCAATCAACCAATTTATTTCCGTATGTGGCGATGGCTTTACATATGATGGGCCAAAATGGGGTGGGCAAACGGGTTGCTGAAAATGATTGGGAGCGCGGGCGGTTTGTGGTCGAGCAAGTTGATGCGGTGCAATTACTCCATGATCACATTCAGCCGATTCAAACTGCTGGTAGCCAACGGATTCAAGTGCCGAACTTGCCGATGACTTGGGCTGATGCTGAACACATTGCTCAATCATTACCACACGATCTGCTGACGTTGCATTTTATGACTCCGCTGCGGATTATTGAGCAGAAAATTTTGCTCAAAGTGCCACAGCTTCGCCCAATTGTGCAACGTTTAACCGAGCGCCATGATGGATTAGCTCGCGAACATGGTGGCGAACCATTTGCCTATGAGCAACGCTTGGCCTTACTTAACGCCGCTGCCACTATCAAACTTGTGCAAAACGATACGCATTGGGTTGATCTTGATAGTTATTCATCGCGGCAACGGCGTAAAACTCCAATTGGGGGCTTGGTTGGTACTGCCCATTATGCGGGCGATTTAGGGCCACTGTTGCCACTATTGGTCTGGGGCAGCGTGATTCAAGTTGGCAAAGATACCACCAAAGGCAATGGGGTTTATCGAATTTCATAACCAAACTTGGAGCATATGATGGAATTAATTGTCCATGAACGGGGCACATTTATTCAAAAACATCAAGGTCGTTTGCGGGTCATGCGTGAAAAAGAGCGTTTGGCTGAAGTTCCATTATTAATTCTTGATCACGTTATTATCGAATCGTATGGCGTTGGAATTTCATCCGATGCAGTGCGAGCTTGCGCCGAGCATGGCATTCCCATTCATTTTTTGAGTAGCACAGGTACTGCCTATGCTTCGCTCTATAGCGCCGGATTAACGGGTACGGTGCAAACACGACGTGCCCAATTGCAGGCTTTTGAAAATGAGCGCGGTGCATGGCTAGCTCGCGCATTTGTCTGTGGCAAATTAGAAAATCAGCATAATTTACTTCGAATGATGGCCAAATATCGCAAAACGGCTGATCCTGCTTGTTTTCAACGGGTTCAGCCAATTATCGCCGAAATGCGTGATCATATTATTGAAGCTGAGCGGGTTATGCCGCAGCAGCTTGAGCAAATTCGGCCTTCACTGTTGAGTATCGAAGGTCGCGGCGCAGCTCGTTATTGGTTTGGCGTGCGTGAATTATTGCTCTGTGATTTAGATTGGCCTGGGCGTGAAACCCAAGGAGCACGTGATCCGCTCAATAGTGCCTTGAATTATGGCTATGGCATTTTGTATAGCCAAATCGAGCGTTGTCTCGTTCTGGCTGGGCTTGATCCATATGGTGGTTTTATGCACACTGATCGGCCTGGTAAACCATCATTAGTCCTTGATTTAATTGAAGAATTTCGTCAAACCGTGGTTGATCGCACGATTTTGGGTTTGGTGAATCGCAAAATGACGATCGAGCAAGATGAAACTGGCCGATTAAGCGACCATACGCGCGAGATGATTCGCGAACGCTTATTTAAAAGGTTGGAAGCAAGCGAGCCATACGAGGCCAAACGGGTGAGTTTGCGGGTAATTATGCAATCCCAAGCTCGCCATCTCGCAACATTTGTGCGCGGCGATCGCGAAACCTACACACCATTTATTGCCTCGTGGTAGTCTATGCGCACACTCCTGATTTACGATATTGTGGATGATCGCATTCGTAGTAAAGTTGCCGATTTATGCCTTGATTATGCGCTAAAACGGATTCAATATAGTGCGTTTATGGGCGATATTCCACGCACGCTGAGCGAAGAATTGTGGCTCAAAATCAGCAAATTGGTGCTCAATCAAGAACATTCAATTGAAATGATTCCGATTTGTGCCAAAGATTGGGCTGAGCATCGCAGTTCATCAGGCAAGCCCAAATCAGCCCCAATCTTAGCCGATGATGACGATGGCTGGGGCGAAAGGAGTGATGATGGCGACCAATGAACCCAACTATTTTCTCGAAGTTACCGACATCAAACAGGCACGAATTTGCCCGAGAGTCGTTTTTTATCGTTACTGTTTACCGCGGGTTCGACCAATAACTGGCAAAATGGAACTTGGAATCGAGCGCCATCGCGAAGAAATTGGTCGCGAAGAACGGCGATCGTTGCGCTCTTATGGGCTGACAACTGGCGAGCGTCATTTTGATATTTTGCTTCGCTCAGAGCGCTATCGATTAGTTGGGATGCTCGATTTAATTATTATGACTGAAACCGAGTGTATTCCGATTGAATATAAACTTTCGGAGCGCATGCCAGGCAGCCATGTCAAAGCCCAATTAGCGGCGTATGCGTTATTAGTGATGGAGCAATGGCAAAAACCGGTTCGCCGTGCATTTAGCTATTTGCTCCCGTTGCGTAAAGCGATTGAAATTCCGTTGGGTCAACGCCAGCTTAACGATGTTCAACGCAGCATCGAGCAAATTCACCAGATGATTGCCCATGAAACTATGCCGGAGCCACCTAAACAACAAGCAATTTGTGTCAATTGCGAATTTCGGCGCTTTTGTAATGATGTGCTTTAGTTTTTTTTAGCCATAGCCAGCCTGAATTCGCAACTCGATTGATCGTGGGCTAATGTTGATTCGATTTTAGATTACTAATCATGCTGAATAACCGATTTAGCCCATTCCAAAGCCCTAGCTTCGTTTCGCAACTCTCCCCCATTTTAGGACAAAAATAGAGTTGCGAAATTGTGCGGGGATCGAGTATGATATGACTTATGATGATGCTAAAACTGATTCGCTACAAACGCTGCTGCTTCGCGAAAGGCCGCATGCGCAACATCCAAATAGCATCAAATCCATCCCAAATCGGCGATTTCAATAATTCGATCCGCCCAGAGGATACTGAAACATCCGCTGATTGTGGGTGGTGATTGGATCATCTTTCATTTCAATAATTCGATCCGCCCAGAGGATACTGAAACTGGCTGAAACATCGGTCAATTTGATCAGCGGCGAATTTCAATAATTCGATCCGCCCAGAGGATACTGAAACACTGCGAGGTCGCCATGGAATACGGCAAAGAGCTATTTCAATAATTCGATCCGCCCAGAGGATACTGAAACCAACGTGAACGCACACGGCGGCATTTGTTGGGGATATTTCAATAATTCGATCCGCCCAGAGGATACTGAAACTAGGGGATTTACACCACTTAAGATACTGAACTCACATTTCAATAATTCGATCCGCCCAGAGGATACTGAAACACTCCTTAAACTGCTCTGCTACTAGGCCTGCTTTCTATTTCAATAATTCGATCCGCCCAGAGGATACTGAAACAAACGGACGTAAAGCCAAATACTTAGAAGATCCGATTTCAATAATTCGATCCGCCCAGAGGATACTGAAACTCTTTTAAACTAAGGAGTATAAACATATGGCTAATCGAATTTCAATAATTCGATCCGCCCAGAGGATACTGAAACAAAATAAACGAGCCGATAACCTTATCTAATAAGATTTCAATAATTCGATCCGCCCAGAGGATACTGAAACCCAACAATCCTTACATATATGTCTATTGCCTCTGATTTCAATAATTCGATCCGCCCAGAGGATACTGAAACATGTCAGCATCTAGAGCGATAGTTGCTTGAGACATTTCAATAATTCGATCCGCCCAGAGGATACTGAAACTTCTTAGTTCTTTTTGCTTTTGGTTTAGGTTGTTCATTTCAATAATTCGATCCGCCCAGAGGATACTGAAACTTGAAATTGTTTTTATCAAGGTATGAGTAGGTAGGATTTCAATAATTCGATCCGCCCAGAGGATACTGAAACTCCGGTTTCGAGGGTTGTTCCTTCGCTGCAATTATAATTTCAATAATTCGATCCGCCCAGAGGATACTGAAACTAATAAAGATGGCAGTGCTACGGAAGTATCCGAGCGATTTCAATAATTCGATCCGCCCAGAGGATACTGAAACATTAACTTTAGCCTCCCGATCAAAAACAAACCTATATTTCAATAATTCGATCCGCCCAGAGGATACTGAAACGTATGATGTACACGGGCATAATGGTCGTAACTGGTAATTTCAATAATTCGATCCGCCCAGAGGATACTGAAACTCAAAGCTTTCCACATAGCAATAAGGTATTTATTGCATTTCAATAATTCGATCCGCCCAGAGGATACTGAAACAAGGACACGAGCCGCTTTTTGATCGTCTCGCAGCGCATTTCAATAATTCGATCCGCCCAGAGGATACTGAAACGTACCTTTTTGACTCTTGACTAATAAAACTGTATATATTTCAATAATTCGATCCGCCCAGAGGATACTGAAACTTGAAGCCTCCAGCTTTTACCAAAAGATCATTAAATTTCAATAATTCGATCCGCCCAGAGGATACTGAAACTCAAAGCTTTCCACATAGCAATAAGGTATTTATTGATTTCAATAATTCGATCCGCCCAGAGGATACTGAAACCTTGTCTGGTTTCACCTCAGTGTTAAAGCCTTTAGATTTCAATAATTCGATCCGCCCAGAGGATACTGAAACCCCCTACAAACGGCTCGATATAATACTGTTTAGGAGCCATTTCAATAATTCGATCCGCCCAGAGGATACTGAAACTACGGATCGGCGGGGGCTGGGCCTGCGGTGGCAATCGATTTCAATAATTCGATCCGCCCAGAGGATACTGAAACCAATTGCACGCATCGAACCGTACCATATATTAGAGGAATTTCAATAATTCGATCCGCCCAGAGGATACTGAAACAGCAGTGTAAATACTTTACTAGTATCTACGAGGTAAATTTCAATAATTCGATCCGCCCAGAGGATACTGAAACCAAAACTTTTAAGCACGGCATAAGTATCTAATACAGATTTCAATAATTCGATCCGCCCAGAGGATACTGAAACCAACTTTGGGAAGGGTTTAAACGTACTGCAATGGTTATTTCAATAATTCGATCCGCCCAGAGGATACTGAAACCAACGGAAACGCAAAGTTGCTATGGTGATGCACGCGAATTTCAATAATTCGATCCGCCCAGAGGATACTGAAACTAGTACATGCTTAGACGCTTAGCGAGAGAGTACCTATTTCAATAATTCGATCCGCCCAGAGGATACTGAAACATGTCGCCTCATGCACCACATACTCATACTTGCGAGATTTCAATAATTCGATCCGCCCAGAGGATACTGAAACGTGGTGCATCGCCTCTCTTAAGCGTGCTTCGGCGCGATTTCAATAATTCGATCCGCCCAGAGGATACTGAAACGTGCGCAGCTTAGGAATCCGATCAATCGGGTCAAAGCATTTCAATAATTCGATCCGCCCAGAGGATACTGAAACCGCCTACTATCCATCTCATATCAAACTCCTAAGAAAATTTCAATAATTCGATCCGCCCAGAGGATACTGAAACACGTTGCATCGCTAGTGGTGACGGCTGCCAAGCGTATTTCAATAATTCGATCCGCCCAGAGGATACTGAAACAACTTCCAAGAGATGTTGAAAGAAACTCACGGCATATTTCAATAATTCGATCCGCCCAGAGGATACTGAAACGTACCATTCAGCGCCGACAAGCGACTGATAATATCAATTTCAATAATTCGATCCGCCCAGAGGATACTGAAACAGCAATGGACAGCGCCGGATTCGTGAGCAAGCCGCCGATTTCAATAATTCGATCCGCCCAGAGGATACTGAAACAAACGGCTACGCCAGCAGCGGCGTGTGATTCGGTGGATTTCAATAATTCGATCCGCCCAGAGGATACTGAAACAATATAGGTGGTATCCTCCGCCTGAATTGATAGCAATTTCAATAATTCGATCCGCCCAGAGGATACTGAAACATATTAAGGCCTAGTAAGCATGCTGTGACATCTTCATTTCAATAATTCGATCCGCCCAGAGGATACTGAAACTCTGCTTGGAGCGCGAGCTGGCAATTGACCTCAAGTATTTCAATAATTCGATCCGCCCAGAGGATACTGAAACAAGGTGAGTATTGGGCATTGCCGTGGCCGATTCTATTTCAATAATTCGATCCGCCCAGAGGATACTGAAACGATTTATCCGAGGAGCAAATAGCAGCTAAAACACAAATTTCAATAATTCGATCCGCCCAGAGGATACTGAAACCAACCAGTTTTAAAATAGGTTGCACTATAGACAGTATTTCAATAATTCGATCCGCCCAGAGGATACTGAAACTTACCTCCTACATACATATGAGTTAAGTTGGCAGCATTTCAATAATTCGATCCGCCCAGAGGATACTGAAACATAAATATGCCGATAATGACTAGATAGTTTACAAACTATTTCAATAATTCGATCCGCCCAGAGGATACTGAAACGATATTTGACAATTGTATGGAGGTGTTACCGTTGCCATTTCAATAATTCGATCCGCCCAGAGGATACTGAAACGCTTGCGGGGTTTCACGTAATGCCTTCTTTTGATATTTCAATAATTCGATCCGCCCAGAGGATACTGAAACGCACCATCGAGGCCACAAAGCGCCAGCTTGGCGGCAATTTCAATAATTCGATCCGCCCAGAGGATACTGAAACGACCTTCAACGGTGATACTAAAGGCCAGCGCCACGGGATTTCAATAATTCGATCCGCCCAGAGGATACTGAAACATAACTTGCCGTTAGTATCCTCTGCCTGCCATAAAGATTTCAATAATTCGATCCGCCCAGAGGATACTGAAACATTGGCGATCCACAACACCAGCCAGATCAAGAGCATATTTCAATAATTCGATCCGCCCAGAGGATACTGAAACAAGGGTATGGTCATAGAGCATTGGGATCGTGGGCCATTTCAATAATTCGATCCGCCCAGAGGATACTGAAACTTGCCATAGAAAGATCGAATCGTGCTTGATTGATTATTTCAATAATTCGATCCGCCCAGAGGATACTGAAACTCTTGGATAACAGCCTACTAAGTCGTTTACTGGTAAATTTCAATAATTCGATCCGCCCAGAGGATACTGAAACTCGTTGTGGTCTACGCGCTGCGCTGGCGGTCAAATATTTCAATAATTCGATCCGCCCAGAGGATACTGAAACATGTCATGGTATTTTCGGCAATGCGCGATCTGGTCATTTCAATAATTCGATCCGCCCAGAGGATACTGAAACATTTCATTGGATTACGCAACCATGATAATGATGAAATTTCAATAATTCGATCCGCCCAGAGGATACTGAAACATTGATGAGGTCAAAACCAAGCTTGATTCATTCCGATTTCAATAATTCGATCCGCCCAGAGGATACTGAAACATCATCAGCGTTGGCGCTGTGTGGCGCTCAAAATCATTTCAATAATTCGATCCGCCCAGAGGATACTGAAACAAATCTCAACCGTCGGGTGGGGTGGTCGGTACAAGGCAATTTCAATAATTCGATCCGCCCAGAGGATACTGAAACATGAGGGTCGCATGCTAGAGGGCGGTATCAACCAAAATTTCAATAATTCGATCCGCCCAGAGGATACTGAAACAATCGACTTCGGTGTTACCTGCCATAACTACTCCATATTTCAATAATTCGATCCGCCCAGAGGATACTGAAACACCTGGTCGAGCATCGCCCCACCCGCTGATAATTTATTTCAATAATTCGATCCGCCCAGAGGATACTGAAACTGTCGGCCATAGCTAAGGATTTGTTGGCGTGTTGCAATTTCAATAATTCGATCCGCCCAGAGGATACTGAAACATTGGCCCGCAGCGGGCAACAACGACCCGCCCGCACATTTCAATAATTCGATCCGCCCAGAGGATACTGAAACGTTTGCATCAGTTGCCGCCATGCTTTTAGCGAAATTTCAATAATTCGATCCGCCCAGAGGATACTGAAACGTTCAACGCCAATACAGCGAATGGGTTTACGGGTTGATTTCAATAATTCGATCCGCCCAGAGGATACTGAAACTTAACCATGCGTGTTATTGGTATAATCTGTATTGCAATTTCAATAATTCGATCCGCCCAGAGGATACTGAAACTAGCATCAAATCCAGCTAGCAAATTACCTAACTGATTTCAATAATTCGATCCGCCCAGAGGATACTGAAACGTGCATAGGCCTCTGAACGCTGCTTAGCAAGCCCATATTTCAATAATTCGATCCGCCCAGAGGATACTGAAACTATGTTTACTTTAAATTTAACTTCACAAGGTTTAATATTTCAATAATTCGATCCGCCCAGAGGATACTGAAACTTACCTCCTACATACATATGAGTTAAGTTGGCAGCATTTCAATAATTCGATCCGCCCAGAGGATACTGAAACAATCCAGCCAAGACCACCGATAGCCGAGCAGGCTCCTATTTCAATAATTCGATCCGCCCAGAGGATACTGAAACATCGGAATCAGCAAGCTATGATGATCGCTGGTGGTGATTTCAATAATTCGATCCGCCCAGAGGATACTGAAACTATGCGGGCTTGGCGCTCGGCCTTGCGGGTGGGCGTATTTCAATAATTCGATCCGCCCAGAGGATACTGAAACAAGTCGATAGACCTAGAATATTTCGCACAATCCAGAATTTCAATAATTCGATCCGCCCAGAGGATACTGAAACCGTCTTATCCGACACAATATAGAGTAATTTGCTAGCCATTTCAATAATTCGATCCGCCCAGAGGATACTGAAACTGTGAGCATCGGCGATTGACCACCGGCAAGGGCACAGATTTCAAAAATTCGATCCGCCCAGAGGATACTGAAACGTATCCACCTCGCGCTATTATCA